>JACCDO010130437.1_pt1 | contig 13375 bp, 12 predicted proteins | sample 7446101 | NCBI WGS metagenome assembly JACCDO01 (sample SAMN15323440, study PRJNA562643) | freshwater metagenome | isolation source: river surface water | place: USA:Blue River Watershed | collected 2017-08-16
CGGGAGTATTAAATTTCATCACAGTGGCATGGTGAACAATTCTCACATCTCCTGGAATAACTTCAAATCCCACCATTTTATTGGGTCCCGAAGTAATGGGTTGTTCCAAAATAAAACATCGATATTCATCTTCACCACCTGGCATTGTGGGTGTGTACGCAGATGGCATTGCCAGAGTGTGATCTACACGATCTAAACTTGCCGATGTTGTGCTTGCTGGCATTCTGTATCCAGAATCGCCTCGCGCTTCTCCTTGAGCAATCCATTTTTCGAATGTTTCGATTTGTGAATCGTTTAGCCATCTCGAGTTTGTAAACAAATTACAGGAACCCGAATTATCAACATTCGATGGAGGCATAGAATGCGACTTAATTGACTGTAATATCCAAGCTGAACGCAGCTTAACATCCTCGTAAGATTCTAAACTAAAAGGAGCAATGGCCCCTGTAGCGTGGCAGTTTAAACAATTTTCAGAAACAAGATTTCCTATGTGAGAAGAAAAAGTGATTTCCGCATCTGCATTGTCTTTTTGGCCCCCGTTCACAGAAAGGCTCGGATTTAAACACGAAACAAGGGCCTGAGATCCCATTCCTAAAACAATAAAATATTTTAGCCCCCGCATGCCTAAACTTTATCAGTTATTATAAGTGAGGTACTTAAATTTTAGGTTAATCTCGAATTTTTGGAGTGTATTCAAATGCTTAAATATTTAACAACAGCTTTATCAATTCTTAATATTTCAATAATTTCAATGTTCTCAATTCCGACTCTAGCCTGCTCGTCGTTGCCCTTTATTTTCGAAGCCCGGGACAAACCCCAATTCACAATCGAAACAAATCTATTTGCCCCGATTGTGGTTCTTGATCCACAAATGAGTCCCGAAATTCTAAGCGTTAAAGATTCAACTCAACAGGATCTATCAGAGTATCTAAGAGTGGAATCCTACCCTTCTTTAAAAACGGCACTCGAGACCCGAAAAATCAAAGCTCTAAAAAAATGGCAACCTTTGCTTCAACAAAAAGCCACCTTTATGACTTTAGTGACTCGAAACTTTAAACCGCTTGAATTCTACGAAAAAACTCCCGTGAGTATTTCTCTAAAAACATCTCAGTCCAATAAGCCTTTAAGCGTTGTCTTAAATCTCAACAAAAATTCTGTCGAAACCTCTGGAACTTGCAAATTCTCGCCAAGATTTATCGAGAACTAGAAACCAGGCGTCCGACTCTTTTGCACCCCAAAAGAGTCGGACGCCTAAATAAAAAAGGGGCGACGGACTTTTCAGTCCATCACCCCTTTTTTTGAATACCTTCTTAGTTATTCTTTAGCCTCTTGGATCAGGCTGACTCTTTCTTAGAAAAGCAGGAATTTCTAAATCATCTCCACCCGAGGGCTTTAAGCCTAACTCTTGTGCGATTTTTTTTGCCTGCAACAAACTCAAACTCATTTGTGGAATAGCTTCGATTTCTTCTTGAGTTTGTAGTCCAGCCGCCTGATGTGTTGGTTGCTCTACAACTTTTTCGACTGCGGGAACAGGCTGACTCACAGCAGACTTTTGCGCCGCAACCCAAACGGGCTCAACCTGTCTAACAGGTGCCACATTTAACGAAGCACTTGGAGGAGGCGGAGGAACAACATTTTGTGTCACAGTCTGAGCACTCATTGTAGGTTGCCTAGGCTGAGCTGCAACTTGTTGTGTTTGTGTGGCCACAATATCTTTTGCTGCTTTTTCTGTTGGAAATCCTGTCGCAATAACTGTGACTTTAACAACATCAGAGTTGTCGTTATTAAAAACGCTACCAAAAATCACCTCGGCATCTTTGTCGGCTTCTTCGGTAATCAAAGAAACGGCTTCGTTAATCTCGTGCAAGGTGAGATTTTCTGGACCAGTGATGTTGATAATAATACCTGTCGCGCCTCGAATAGAAACATCTTCCAAAAGTGGGCTCGATATAGCCATGTGAGCTGCGGCCACAGCTCTGTTTTCACCTTTTGCAAATCCAGTTCCCATCAAAGCTAAACCACGACCTGTCATTACAGTTTTAACATCTGCAAAGTCTAGGTTAATGAATCCAGAGATATTGATAAGGTCACTAATACCGCGAACGGCATTTAACAAAACATCATCTGCTTTGGAGAACGCTTCCAATACTGTGGTTTTTTTATCGGCAATACTAAGTAGTCTTTGATTAGGAATTTGAATTAAAGTGTCAACGCTATCACGAAGAGCATTAATTCCAGACTCTGCGTGCTTCATTCTTTTTGGAGCTTCGAACATAAAAGGTTTTGTGACAACCGCCACAGTTAAAGCACCCATTTCTCTAGCAATTTGTGCAATCACGGGAGCTGCTCCGGTTCCTGTTCCACCGCCCATACCGGCAGTGATAAACACCATATCTGCGCCCTCAAGTTGCTTCTGAATTTCTTCGCGACTTTCCTCAGCAGAATTTCTTCCCACAGAAGGATTAGCTCCAGCGCCAAGTCCTTTGGTGAGCTGCTGACCCAATTGAATTTTTGTTCCTGCTAAACTTTTTGCAAGAGCTTGTCTGTCGGTATTCGCTGTTAAGAATTCAACGCCCGTTAGTCCCGATCTCACCATGGCATTAACGGCATTACATCCGCCACCACCGACTCCTACGACTTTAATTTTTGCGCCCAAAATGCGCTCTTCTTCAATGTAAATGTCTTGATTTTGTAAGTTGAAATCATCTTTCATGGTTGTCTCCTCTACAGTGATGACCTCTTCGATAGGTTGTTGGGTTAGTTCTTGTTTTACTTCCACGACCTGAGGTGCCTCAGTTTCTGGAACCGATTGAATAATAGAATGTCTCACGGCTGCGAACACAGCTTGTTGAATAATTTGCTCGCTATTGGCCAGAGGCTGAACAGGCTCTTTTGTTTGCACAACATTTTCAGCCAAACTTTCTAGTGTCACATTGTCTTCTTGTGCTCTGTCGCTGAGTTCTTCGGATTCACTAAGCTCGAACTCGGAAGCCGACATCCAATCTTTTGAGAACAAATCCCCCACATCGTGGTCGTTCTCGATTTTCTGAGACTCGTCTTTTGTAGCCTCAATAATTTCTTGATCTAGTGGTTCAAACCCCATTTTTCCCCCTCCCAAATAGGCTTTTTAAACTTTGTATTAAAACAAATCCTTAAACCATCCTTTAAGCTGATTCTTTAGAAGTCCTACGGCTTTACTTGGATCAACGGCCCTACGCGATCCCATAAGCGATTCTTCTATTCCCCAGTGAACCAGTCCTACCGCCGTCGAATAAATTGGCGACGAAACTTTATCTGAAAACCCCGTCATTCCGTCGGGTGCTGCGCGCTTAACAGGCAAATCAAAAACAAATTCTGCTAATTCTGGAACTCCTTGCAACATTGTCGACCCACCTGTGAGTACAACACCTGCGCCTAGAACATCCGCAAATCCGCTAGAAATAATTTCTCTGTTCACCAGTTGGAAAATCTCTTCAAATCTTGGCTCGATAATTTCACCCAGCAATTTTCTTTCCACAACTCGAGCAGGACGTCCTCCAACACTTGGGACTTCTACGGTTTCATCGCTGGCCACCAATGATTTCAAAGCACAACCCGCTGCGATTTTTAATCTTTCAGCCTCTAGCTGTGGGGTTCGAAGTCCGATAGCCAAATCTTGCGACACATGAGATCCGCCCAAAGGCAGAACCGATGTGTGAACGATACTTCCATTTTGGAAAATCGCTAAATCAGTTGTACCACCGCCAATATCAACAAGTGCAACACCCAACTCCATTTCGTCTTTTGACAATACAGCTTTGGCCGATGCCAAAGGCTGCAACACATAGTGAGTCGGAGTTAAATTTCGTTTAGCACAACATCGAGCAATATTTTGAAGCGCACTTTGAGCTGCAGTTACAATGTGAACTCTAGCTTCAAGACGCGTTCCCATCATGCCAATGGGATCACGAATTCCGTCCTGATCGTCGACTTTGAATTCTTGAGGAATCACATGCAGTGAAGATCTGTCAGCAGGAATAACAACTGCTCGAGCAGCGTCTATCACTCGAGAGACGTCATTTTTTTCAATTTCTTTGCCTTTAATTCCCACAACACCAGTCGAGTTTAATCCTTTAATGTGAGAGCCACCCACACCTACAACAACTCGGTCGATATCAACGCCGGCCATGAGCTCGGCTTCTTCAATAGCTTTTTTAATTCCCTCAACAGTGGAATCAATATTTACAACAACACCTTTTTTGATTCCGGTTGAAGTCGATTTTCCAACTGCAAGAATTTTTAATTCAGTTCCCGTTTCGCTTTGGGTGCTCTCAACAAGCTGACCCTCGACTGCACAAATTTTTGTCGTTCCAAAATCGAGACCAACAACGAATTCATCGTTTCTCATATTTGGCTTCCCCTCCCATCGAGCCAAAAACTGCGTCGACGGAGTCAAAACCCTGACCCGTCAACGTGCCGACGGCGAACTAGAATTCTCCGTGCGGCGCACTAACTCCTCTAAATTTAACCTATATTCAGAATTCTGCAACTCGCGGCGTGTTCTTGCAACAACCCGATTCTGATATGTTGCATCTAAGTTTTCGATGTTGAGCTTTTGTTTTTTAATATAAACAATCGCTTTTTTGGCACGCCCCCAAGCTTGTTCAAATTGATCATTGCCTAAAACAATTTCTAAAGTGGGCTCTCCCCAGGAAAGTTTTAATCCCTCCAGATTATTCCACTCTACAAAATGCGTTGAGGTGAAATCCACTTGTGAGTCATCTTCTTTAAGACGCTTACTTAGAAACTCAAAAAATTCTTTCTTTTGAACAGGATTCAAAACCCATCTGCCATTTTCAGAATTGTAAAAACCTTTTAGCTCCAACAGAGCCACATCCTGATTCAAGGGCTCAATAAATTCGCCATCCAAATCCAAAGAGTAGAATTGATTATCTCGTTTTATTTTTGAATATGGAGTTTTAAGTTCAATTTGAATTCTCAGTGTTTGCGGCCAAACTCTGGTTAAAGAAATATTTTTAATTCTTCCAATTTCAGACAAGTCTTTGCTTATTTGCTGGGCCGAAACTGAAAACAAACTTCGCCCCAAATAGGTAATTAGTTTTTCTTTAACTTTTTTTTCCACGTCGCTATCTTCAGTGACAATAGAAATTTCGGACATTCGAAACACCGAGGTCCTCGAATACAGCCACCCACCTAGAAGCAAAGTCATTCCTACAAAAGCGAGGCCCAAATAGGCCTGATTTTTTAAATTCATACTTTATTTGTTTTGGCGCTCCCAGCTTCCTTCAACAAGCTTTTGTAAAAAATCTCCGTAGCCCAATCCTGCAACTTTCGCAGATTTAGGAACAAGCGAAGTTTCAGTCATGCCTGGTAGTGTATTCATCTCTAAAACGGTAGGGCCTTTTTTAGAAATCATGATGTCAACGCGACCATAGTCACAACACTCCAACACCTCATAAGTTCTAACAGCCATTTCGGCAGCTCGCTTTTCCATTTCCGGCGCTATGTTTGCCGGACAAAAATACTCGGTTTTTCCTTTTGTATATTTACTTTCGTAATCGAAAAACTCTGACAAAGGACGAATTTCGACTGCTGGCAAAGCTTTGCCATGCAACACAGGCACCGTAATTTCCGGCCCACGCACCCATTCTTCGATAATAATGTAGGAGTCAAAATCTAAAGCCTTGTTTAAGGCTTTTAAAAAATCCTCTCTGTTTTGATGAGCCTCAAATCGCTCTATTCCAACAGTCGAGCCTTCTCGGGCAGGCTTAATAAACCAATCCCTTTTGTAAAAATCCTGCGGAAACGCTGAACTCGATTCGAGTCTTTTAAAACCTTCCATCCCTTGCACGTCGAACCCCTCGGGAGTCGAGATATCAAAGGTTCGCAGCATTTTTTTTGTGAGTCCCTTGTTAAAGCACAAAGAAGAACTTTGAGAGTCACTTCCCACGTATTTTATTTTTTGCGCCTCTAAAAATCCCTGAATGATTCCGTCTTCACCAAAAGTTCCATGCAAGCCAATGAAAACCATGTCGGGCGATTTTTTCCAATCCAAAGATTGAATCGATTCACCCGGCCTGACATCAAACAACTCAACACGATAGCCTTTGGCTTTTAAAGCCTCGAACACACCTTTACCTGTGCGCAAACTCACCTCTCGTTCAGATGAGGAGCCACCGTAAAGCACCCAAATTGATTCCAGTTTTTTCATGTTCTTCTAAGTTTAAAAATAACCTAACAATTTGCAAGGCACAGAGTGCAACTTAAACTCAAAGAACCAACACGCACTCCACTTGCTCTTAAGAGATTTTCGTATTTTTATGGAATCTGTGAAAAAATTCCTCTTTCCTTTAGTTCTAGCCACTTTGTTCGCAAGCTTCCAACAATCCTTTGGTTTTTCCTTAGGCTTTGGATTCGGGAGTCCGGCTCCTTCGTTTGTGGGAGTGTTTGGGCGTCAGGATTTTGGCGAAAGACTCGATATGTCTTTAAGCGCCGGGTATTCAAGCTACTCAGATTTGGATATTTTTTCTATAAGTCCTCAATTAAGGTTTTTTCCAACGAGTGATCGAACAGATTTTCTTCGTTTCTGGGTTGGCGGTGGCGTGAACTTTTTATTATTCGAGGGTCAGGGGGATCTTCAGAATTTAGAAATTGATTCTGAAAGTGCTCTACCCCTTTTGCTTTTAAATTTAGGAATTGATTTTGATGTGCACGACAACATCGCACTCACTATCGGCGCACAGTTCCACTTTCCGGTAAAACTGATTTTCCCTCTAGTCGAGTTTGGATATAAATTCGATTAGTATTCTACTATGGCAAATTCATCACATAATAAAAAGCCCATTTTGTTTCTCATTCTTTCATCGGTCTTTGGCTGGTTTGTTGCGCTTTATAGCGTTTGGCACCGAGAAAATTTATTAGTCAGAGGAACAAAAGATGGCTCGTTTTGTTCGATAAACAGCGCCATCGACTGCGACACTGTTGCGCTTTCTAGATTCGCAGAAATTCTAGGCTTCTCAACTGCCGGATGGGGATTGATTTTTTATTCAGTCGTTTTGTTAACCGCAGTGAATTTTTATTTTAATGTTTCAGACGGAAAAACCGATCAAGCCAACATCAAAGGCCGGTTTCTTTCTTTGTTTTCGGCTTTAGGCTTAGTGCCCACATTGCTTCTTGCGGCTTACTCATTTGTATCGTTGAAAATTTTATGTCTCATTTGTTTAGCCATGTATATTGCTAACATTTTCATCTTTATTTACTCCCAAAAGTCTTCGACCGTTAAGACCTCTCCAGTTTACGACAAATCCACACTCATTGCGGCGCTAGTTGCAGCCGTTCTAGGATTTTTAGTCACTCCCGTAGTTGAGTTTAGTATCAGAGGAGATGCGATGGGTGAAAAATTCTTAAACGCTGTTAGCTACTCGCACTCAATTCAGCCCCAGCAAAATTTTGATTTAGATTCAGGACCTTCTTTAGGCCCCAAAGATGCCAAGGTTGTCATTGTGGAGTTTAGTGATTTCCAGTGCCCCTTTTGCGCACTTTCGGCAAGAACAGTACCTGCAGCACTTAAAAAGTTTGATGGCTCTGTGAGAATTGTTTACAAAAACTATCCTCTAGATCCTTCGTGCAACAAAGACATCTCAGGCGCTGGCCACTCTTTGGCCTGTCATATCGCAAAAACAGGATGGTGTGTGTTCAAGAAATCCGGAAGCGAGGCCTTTTTCAGTTTTAAAAAAGAAGCCTTTGCTAACCAGTCTGAAATCACAAGAGATCTTGCATCGGATATTGCTGCCAAAAACGGCATCACAAAAGACGAACTTCAAAGTTGCCTAGAAGATCCAAGCACACATGATGCTATTGTTTCGCAAATTGCAGAAGGCAAAGCTGCGCAGGTCCGAGGAACTCCCTCTATTTTTATCAATGGGAAAAACGTTCCCTCAGGCCCTACACCTTTTGTTATTCAGCACCTTGTAAAATCTTATTTATAGCAAGGTCTATTCTATCCTTTGAAACTTCTTGGGTTAAAATAACTTCACTCAGAGTTCCCACCTGAGTGAAGCCCAGAATTTCGTTCTGGGTTATCTGTGTTGCCAAAAGTGTTTTTAAAATTTTAGACCCAACTCCCCATGCTGAAATTCGGCTTGCAAACTTATAGTGCCAAACCAGCTTTAGCTCTGGATGCTGCATAAGGCGATTCATAGATTCTTTTTCAACCCAAGCTTCAAAAGCAAAACCGTTTTTTTCTTGAATCAATTTTTGATCTATAAATTTGACCCCTAGGACGGCGGTTTCTTCTTTGAATTTTTCAAATGCCAATAGGTCCGGGAGTCCTACTGAAAACTGAGAAATTTCACTTTGAGACGCCACGCTCATGGTTTGACTATCTTCTAAACCCATAACAATAGTTCCTTTAAATTTTTTATTTTTCGCTTCATCCAACAAAAAAGAATCGGTGTTCTCTATAAAACTCGATTTTACTCGAACGGGTTTTCTATACTTCCAAGCAAGTTCAATACAGCGAGGATGCAGAACCTGCGCACCCCTGAGTCCCATTTCGACAGTTTGTTTCCAAGAAATCTGACTCATGGGTTGTATAGCAAAATTCGACCTCCTAGGGTCCGAAGCATAAACACCGTCCACATCTGTAAAAATCACAATTTCTTTAGCGTCTAACACAACTCCTAAAGCGACTGCAGTTGTATCGCTTCCGCCTCGGCCTAAGGTTGTAATTTCTTTTTCGCGGCTCACACCCTGAAATCCTGCAACTATGCAAATGTTGTCTCTAGCGAGTTCTTCTATAATTCGAATGGGTTTGATCTCAGCAATTTTGGCCTCGCCATGAACCGTGTCTGTAATGATCCCACTTTGAGAACCGGTAAAAGATTTACTTTTTTCACCAATATCCAGCAAAGCCATCGACAACAACGACATCGATATTCTTTCACCTGCGGTCAAAAGCATGTCCATTTCCCGGCGGTGAAAATTATCAAGAGCTTTGGGCGAAACCTTTTCGGCCAATTCAATCAATTCATCAGTGGTGTCGCCCATAGCGCTAACCACAACAACAATTTTTTCTTGATAGAATTTTTTGTAGGCCGAAATAATTCTAGCAACCCGTCGAATTTTTTCGGGAGTCCCAACACTAGAGCCACCGAATTTTAAAACTCGTACTTGGTCCTTTAATAAAGCAGGAACGGACGAGATTCTTTTCTCCATTTTGTTTCGTCTTTCTTGAGCCTTGCCTCCAAGTCCCCCGGCTCGGCACTCAAATCATCCACCCATTTTCTTGGGAAATCGCCGCCATTCAACAAATCAATGGGCAGCCTCTCGGTTTCATACTCGTAGGGGGGCTGGCGCCATTGCATGAGCTCTGGATTTAGCGACTTAAGAATTTTAAAAATAGCGAGCATAAGTCTGTAGGGTTTAAACTTGTTCGGATCATATCCCTCAAAATCTGTGTGAATTTGTATGCCGCTACAAAGTTGTCCTTTGAATTTATGAAAAGTCGGCTCAAAGTAACAAGGTCTAAGCAAACAACCCTTTGTCCAGGAATTGTATTTTTTATAAAGAGTTTGAATAATCTGCTCAGACGGAAAATTAGGAGCCCCAAAAAGTTCTAGAGCGCGAGTTGTGCCTCGTCCCTCAGATAATAAAGTGCCTTCAGTCAAAACAGTTCCAGCAAAACACCTTGTCGAACTTAGAGTTGGAATGTTGGGCGAAGGATTAACCCACGCTTGTTCAAAAAAAGGATAACCAAAACCGGGACCTTTTTCGGGTTTATACCCTTTCATGGGTACAACGGTGAGCTCCAAATTGAGTTTGTATTTATTCTTTATCCAAAGAGCCATTTCTCCCAGAGTTAATCCATGTCTCATAACAGTGGGGCCAAATCCTACAAAACTTTCCCAGCCTGGCTCCAAATATGTTCCCTCAACGGCTCTTCCAGCCGGATTTGGTCTATCTAAAACCCAAACCTCTTTGCCAAATTGCGCACAATCTACCATCACATAATATAGAGTCGTGAGATAGGTATAAATTCGACAACCTATGTCCTGCATATCAATGAGAACAACATCAAAGGTGTCCATCATTTCAGGAGTCATGCGCCGAGTTTTCCCATAGAGACTAAAAACAGGAATACCTGTTTTGGGATCTATATAGTCGTCGCTTTCAATCATGTTGTCTTGTTTATCGCCTCGCATTCCGTGCTGAGGACCAAAACAAGATGTGATCGTCAATTTTTTCTCGCGCCAGAGCCTATCCAAAGTGTGCTCTAAATTTGGGCCCACTGACGCTGGATGTCCTAAAACTGAAATTTTTTTTTTGAGAAGTTTATTTTTTAGTCGTTTGTCCGATAAGAGAGTGTCAAGTGCGTGTCGCATGAGAGTCAAATACTAATCGTTGCGACCCATTTAAAAAAGACGGAAACTGTAAAAAAGGAAACAAAATGTTGAGCCGCAAAATACAAATCAAAAATCGGGAGGCTGCAGTGCCTTTTCGTTTTTTGAAACCTATTTTTGGTTTTTCATTGTTAGCGCTAACTCTTAGTGCTTGCTCCTCTACAAGCACTCCGTCGAGCGACACTGATTCACTCGAGACTTTTGGAAACACCCAGTCAGAAGTGCAAACCCAAGACGATACTGTTTCAAACGAACTCATCTCAGGTGACACACAACAAACGAATGCTGCCGGAACACTAACAACAGATTCTAACGGTTCAAAAGTTGATTCTTTGTTTGGAACCCGCAAAGCTCCCAAAATAGTATCTCGTCCTTTCGAAATGGAAGGACGTTGGATAAATTCCTATTATTTTGTCAGATCAAATGACGAAAGCTGGGAGTCGTTATCGTCTTTAATATATGGACGTAGCGATAGAGCCAATTTATTGATGTCTTGGAACTCGAACATTCGTGGCCCACTCAAGGTCGGCCAAGTTGTTTACTATAATTCCGCCCTAAGACCCGACGACACAGAACAGATGAAAGTCTTTTCTGATGACTTCGGATTCTCTTTCGAACAAATCACAGTTCAATCAGGGGACTCTATGTCTCTTATTGGATTGAAGATGTTTGGAGACTTACAAACCTGGAGAGAGATCGCATCTCTAAACCCAGAAATCACAAACCCTGATTTGATTGAAGTTGGTCAGGTGCTTAAAGTTCAACAAAAGACCTTTAATACTAAGGCTGTTTTTGACCAGTTACTTGCACAAATGCAAAATGGAGCCGCTACAACTCAATCAGACCAAGTTGCAAACACTGCTCAATCTGAGCAATTTGCAGATTCAGAACAACAACTGGCTCCCCCAAACCTAGGCGAAGTAAATCCCGCAGAGAGTTTAGCCAATGCTGAGACCCTGCAAGAACCCACAACAGAAGGAAAATCATTTGATTTCGACCTTCCGACCAAGTTGGGTATTTCGATCTTTTTGCTAACCCTAATAGCCTTCATAGTTAAAAAACGAATGGCTGCTAAAAAAGCACTTAGTCAGAGTTGGGATAACCAAGCTTCTGTCATGACTAAGATTTCAAATCAGTAATCCACTTACTGACTACTTTGACCAATAGATCACAAAAATCATCAACTTTGTCAGAATGCACCCAGTGACCAGCATTTGCTACTTGATAAATTTGGGTATCCAAATTGCCTCGCCTATTCAAACATTCTTCCTGCCTATCAGCAGAAACAAAGGCAGAGTCTTGTCCCATAATCATAGCAATGGGCCCTTTATAATTTTCCCAGGCTTCCCACTGAGGATTTTGGTAAGCCGTAGTTAATAAATTCTTTAGGGCTGCAGCACTAAATCTCCAGTCAAATTGACCTACAGAGTTTTCGCGAATACCTGTCATTAAGAATCTCGACATTTTTGAATTCAACCCAAAGACTTTTTCTATGCCTTCTTTAGCCGCCTGACGTGATTCAAAAGGAGGTCGTATTTCGGCAAATATTCGACTGAGTTCGGCAAAACCTTGATCGCTCACAACCGGAGAAGAGTCCTCCACCACAAAACCTTTTGCAAAATTTGGATACCTCTCAAGAATCCAAAGTAAGGGCCTAACTCCAAACGAATGGCCCACTACAACCAAGGGACCATCGCTTTTTTGACTATTCTGAATATCTGCAAAAAGATCCAATCCAAGTTCTTCGACTGTTAACAAACTAGATCCTTTTTGCGATTTGGCACCGTGACCCAGTAAATCGTAACTCTCAAGGGAAACATTGTTAGACTTGATCCAAGAATTAGAACCCAGTTTGGTAATAACGGGTCCCCAATTTAATGAGGAACCTAAAAATCCGTGAACAAAAACTAGCCTCATTTTGATTGTTCCAACTGCCTTAGCGAAAAACTAGCCAATCCGTTTGAAATCTTTTTTGCCTTTTCGGAAGTGTCTTCCTTAAGCCTTGGCGACATCTCAATTCTCAGAAAGCCCGTATTAAACGCGATTCTTCCCGACTCACCGCTCCACGCATTTTTTGCCAAAACATTCATTCGAAGCCACCCGCTCCAATCAACCCCAACGGCCAATTCAAATGCTTGGGTGAATTGCTGAGAAACAGGGAAAAGAGAATCACTCACCTGCTCCTGGTTGCCATGAATATCAGACTGAACCCTAAGTTTAGATTCTAAGGGTCCCAAATAAACTTTAGAAGCCTCAACCAAAGACTGCTGTTTGTTGAACGCTAAGAATTGGTCAACATCCTCTGTTTTCAAATAAACAACCTCAACCTGGACTCCCTTAATTTCGGGTCGTTTTGAGTTTTTATCAAAATCAAAGGCCAAAACCCTTCGGCCCACCGGAACGGGTAACTCAAGTTGAGACCATTTGTTTAAAAGTGTCTTTGAATAAACCAGCCAGAAATCAAAAGACCTAGCATTATATTGTCTAAGTAAGGCCTCTAAATCCATGCCTTCTTTAATTTCAACTTGCTCAATTCGAGAGGCCACAGACTGCCCCCAACCCAACGGATTTGGAGTTTTAAAAGCCACAGAATTTTTTTGACCCGACCAAAAACCCTCTTCATGCCAAACTAAAATTTGAGGCAAGTGGTCTGCTCCAGGTTGAGGAGTTTTTTGCGTAGGGTTTCCCGAATTGGGCGAGGGCCCCACACAGGCCGCAAATAGTAAAAAACTAATATTTCGTAGAATCGTTATAGCTCTAGACATCTGGAACCACCTTCCCAATTCTTAACTCGAGTTGCAAGATTTTCAATCTCCGACTCGTTGTGACTCACAAACAAGGCCCCTGTTTTTCTAGATTCAAGCTCCTTGATAATTTTCTTATAAACATTTTGTTTATTCTTTTCGTCTATTCCAGAAAACGCTTCATCAAAGACATAAAAATCACGATCGCACAATATTGTACGCAGTATCGCC
>JACCDO010024602.1_pt1 | contig 13374 bp, 10 predicted proteins | sample 7446101 | NCBI WGS metagenome assembly JACCDO01 (sample SAMN15323440, study PRJNA562643) | freshwater metagenome | isolation source: river surface water | place: USA:Blue River Watershed | collected 2017-08-16
AAAAGATTGCAAATTCGTCCGCAACATCTTCCTGCGTTGTGCAAATGCTGCCGCAACTACTTTTTCTAGCGCATTCCATTGATCTGATGTCAGACAAAAATCTCGCTTTGGAATCATGCGCACCACCGCCGAATTGACTTTAGGCGCGGGTTCAAAAGCCTGCGGAGGAACCTCAAGAACTTGCTCCATGTCATAACGTGTCTGGAGCATGACTGACAATCTACTAAAGTCTGAGCTGCCCGCTTGCGCCACCATTCTTTCAACCACTTCTGCCTGCAACATAAAGACCTGCTCATCAATGTATTTAGCGGCAGATACTAAATGAAATAGCAACGGCGAAGATATGTTGTATGGCAAGTTGCCCACCACCTTGCAAAGCCCAGACTTTTGATGACGGTCTTGTGCCCACTGCTCAAAATCAAACTTGAGTGCATCACCCTCAATAACATTTAAGCCTGGTAGATTTTCTTGCTGCCAATAAGCCACTAAATCGCGATCGATCTCCAATAGATCCAAATGGTCAAGATTAGCCAAAAGAGGTTTAGTCAAGGCTCCAAGACCAGGTCCAATTTCGATCACATGCATATCCGGACTTGGATGAATTAAAGAAACAATCGAATAAATGATGCCTTGATCTTGCAAGAAATTTTGGCCAAAGCGCTTACGTGCACGATGCATTGCCTATGACCTCTTTTGCTGATTGAACGCCAATTGATAAGCCAAACGCAAGGCTTCGAGCATTGAGCCAGAATCCGCCATACCTTTGCCTGCAATATCTAACGCTGTTCCATGATCTACGGAGGTGCGAATGATTGGTAACCCTAAGGTGACATTCACGCCACCACCAAATGTCACAAATTTAAATGGGGCTAAGCCTTGATCGTGATACATCGCTATGAAAGCGTCGACTTTTTGTAATGCCTTGAGATCAAACATCGTATCACCAGGAAAAGGTCCGACAACGTCAATCCCAAGAGCTTTAGCAGACTCAATTGCCGGAATAATGACATCAATCTCTTCTCGCCCCAGATAGCCTGATTCCCCTGCATGTGGATTTAGTCCAGCCACCCGAATATGTGGATGAGATATGCCAAATTTACGCTGCAGATCTTGATGAACGATTTGAATGGTTTCTAAAAGTGTTGCTTTGGTTAAAGCCTGAGACACGTTTTGCAATGGCAAATGGGTGGTAGCGAGAGCTACCCGTAAATGCGCAGCAGATTGAAGACCCAGAAATCCCTGGGCTAAAGGCGCGCAGAGCATCATGACCACACGCTTCACATGGCAACGCTCTGCCAAGTATTCCGTATGCCCCGTAAAAGAGATACCCGCTAAATTGATCACGCTTTTTTGAATGGGGGCAGTCACCATCGCATCAAAAGAGCCTTCAAGACAGCCATCAATTGCGCAGTTCAATGTATTTAATACATATTGCGCATGATCGGCATTAACCACACCTGGCTTCACAGCGAATAACAATGGAACTGAATGAATGAGAATGCGCTCATTTGGAATACTACCTGGTTGATCAAGCGACCTTAATAGATCGGCATCCCCAATCAGAGTAATTTTTGCATTAGGCTGCTCTGCAAGAAATTGTCTTGCGGCAGCAACTGATATTTCAGGCCCTATACCAGCTGGCTCGCCGGTAGTTACCGCCAAATTAACGCGGGGCTTTTGCTGAGGCATCATCTGTATTCAAGACCTTGACTGTTGCTGTGTCTCTTAGTTCACGCAACCAATCTTGATAAGCCTGCTCAAATTTTCTTTCCCGAATAGCAGCACGAGCAAATTGACGTTGCTTTTCAACGGTAAGCTGCGCTTCGCGACGCTCTAATACCTGAATTAAATGCCAACCAAATTCTGTTTTTACTGGATTGCTTACTTCACCAATTTGCAAACGATTCATTGCTAACTCAAACTCGGGCACTAAGTCTCCAGGACCCATCCAACCTAAATTTCCGCCATTTTGAGCAGAACCGTCTTCAGAATACTTCTTAGCAAGCTCACCAAAATCAGCAGTTTTAGCGCGGACCTGATCACGGTATCCAGCAAGGCGCCGCTCAGCATCTTGATCAGATAAGCCAGCGCGATGGCGCAATAAAATATGGCGAGATAAGGTTTGCGTAATAGGAATGTTTTGCGGAGTACTTGGGGTTGCATCCGCTTGCGGCGCAGCTTGACCACCAGCAACGAGTGCACGGCGATCCAATACCTTAAGAACGTGATAACCCGCAGGACTTTTCACAACCGCATTAGCTACTTGGCCCCCACCCGTATTTCTAACTGCTTCATAAAAAATCTGCGGCAGTCTATCGGGGGTACGATACCCTAACTCTTGGAATTTAATTTTCGGATTTTCTTGTGCCGCCATTGCCCCTAGCGAGAGAAAATCGGCGCCTCCTTTAGCTTCACGCAATAAGTTCTCTGCTTTTTTCTTCGCATCTGCTTGAGCGCCAAGACCAGCACCTGCATCAGCAGGAATAAAAATTTGGGCTACATCAATCTCTTCCGGCTCACCTTTTGCTGCTGGTGCGGAGCGCGCTCCAGCCCCCATGCTTAAGGCGCGATTCTTTTCGACAATATAGTTATCAATCTCAGCATCTGAAATTTTAATTTTGGCTTCAATCTCACGCTCACGATAACGGCTGGTCATCACGTCATTACGGAGGAATTCTTTGTACTTCTCAAAAGAGCTACCTGAGGCCTCAATCTTTTGCTTAAACTCCGCAACACTGAGTTTATTTTTTGCAGCAATATTTTCAATAATGCTATTGAGTTCTTTTTCGTTTACAGAAAACCCTTCGCGTTCAGCATTCTGAATTTGAATCTTTTCAAGTATTAAACGATCTAGAACCTCCTTACGCAAGGTGGCCTCATCCGGCGCTTTTGCCCCCTGCTTCTTCAACGCATTAATACGATCATCAATTTCTTTTCTGGTGATAAACCCGGTATTCACAACAACGACAACACCATCGATGTGACGTACTTTATTGTCACTCGCTTTGGACGCTGCCTGATCTTGCGCATGGGCATTACCAATGCAAAGAAGAGCGCTAAGGATGAACTTCATCCACGCATCAAAAATAAAGTGTTTTTTCAAAAAGATCATTGGTAATTCTCAAAAGTTGAGATTGGCAACGGTTTAGGAGTAGGCATATAACCAGGCACATTCAGCTTCATTAAATCAACAGGATTGTCTCCCACTACACCGAGCCCTCTAAATTCAACCTGAAACATAATTTGCGTCGTCGTATTGTTGTTTAGCAATAGTTGAGAGTAAGAGCTACGAAACACCATGCAATCCCGTACATACTCTAATGCGACCACAGTATTTAACGTTTTTGAGGCAAGAGAATCATACCCCCATCGACCAACTAAGGAAACATCTTTCGTGACCGGCCATTGCCCAGAAATATTGTATTGATCAGTAGTTGTCGCTGCTGGTGTACCAATTGGGTTAAATGGTGAGGCTTGAATAGGCGGCTGCCAAACATTGCGGTAACCAAAATTCAGGCTGCGGCCCATTGTTGGCCGCCAGCTTCCACCAACCGTAGTTTGCACAAAGCGATTGAGCTGTGAGTTGTATTGACCAAAGAAGTCCGCATTGAAGTTACCCATTAAACGAACACCTGCAGATGCAAGAGTGTCTGAATACGTGGTGGGATTTGCGATGTTGCCGGTAAGGCCAACACGCTGACCTGTAAATTGTTGTTGTTGTGCGAGGGTAAAGACTGCGCGATCAGCTCCAGTAGTTGCTTCTGTAATTCGACTTGTAAGTCCAACAGTCATTTTATTGTTATCTGAAATGCGATCGTTACCAATAAAAGTGTTTTCACTAAAAATCTGTGAAATACCAAAGCCTTGATCAGCAGTATCAAACAATGGCGTATTTGCCTGATTGACATAAGGCGTATAAACATAGAACGCTCTTGGCTCAAGACTGAGCAACATTTCACGCCCAAAGAAACTGCCCATCTCCAAAGCATCACGCTCAAGCGCTAAGCCGCTATCCAAACTCACCGTTGGAATCAAAAAGCCCTGAGCTGGTTGATAACCAGGCTGAAAAGCAATCGCGTTATACGTATTAGACTGAAATGAAATCTTGGGACGTACATAGTAGCCAGGAGTAATTGTTGGATACTCCATTACCCCCTTCACAACAGTTCGATCAGCTTGACTAAAAATACCAGGGGCTGTTCCTGGTGTAGCACTCGCAATGTTGTATTGAAAACGCGTAAAGTCGGTCGATAACATCGACGTTGGTCCAGTTGGCAAAGTTATGTACTTGCCATCATTACCCGATGTCGGTGGCACCAAGTTACTGCGATAGACTGCGGTAACTTGCGGAAGTATGTTGTAAGGAGCACCAACCACGCTTGGCAAATTCGGTTGCAATGTTTGAAAGGTTTGTGCTTTTGCGCCTACTGTCCAGTTACTCAATGCAGAAGGCAATTGAGACAGAACACCAAACTCTTGACGGAACTGACTTGTCACGCTGCCGGCTACTGTTTGAGAAAAATCGGTTGGGTATTTGTTATCCGATACTTTGGCTGCATTGACATATGCATTCACAGATCCTGGACCACCCATAGTAGATCCAAATACATTCTGCCGTTGTTGCCAGTCATAACGCCAACGATTAATACCACCCGCCTTCTGATCATGTGGCAAATAATCACCCATGACATTACCCACATATGCAGGATTGATAAACCGATACCCCATTCCCAATTGCAAACCTCGTTGACTCATATAACGCGGCAAGATAGTCAAATCTTTATCAGGAGCAATATTGACGTAATACGGTTGAGTAATATCCACGCCATTTTTTGAGTTGTACCCAGCAATAGGTGGCAGCAAACCAGAGCGTCTCTCTCTTCCCATCGGCAAACTGAAATAGGGCACATAGGCCATAGGGATATTGAACACATGCATGACGCCATCCTGACCGGTCATCTCTTTTTGTTCAGTATCAATCTCAATTTTGCTGGCGGTAAAGTACCAATCTAGATTTTGCGGATTACAGGTGGAATAACTTGCGTTATCAAATCCAAAAATATCTCCGCTCTTAATTGTCAACAAGCTAGCTTTTCCACTTGCGCGTGTATCGCCAAATTCATAAACCGGCAGATCCATTGAACCATCACGCGCATCAACTTTAAGCTTTGCTTTGGGGCCTTTGAAATTGACATTGCCTTTGCTCATTTCCGCATTACCCACTACATCAGCAACATCGGTATCGGGATCGTAGATGATTTCATCACCCTTGATCACTGTTCCGTTGCGACGTATTTGTGCGCGCCCTTGCAAATGCATGTCTCTCTCAACGACACCGTCAATAACGTCACTAGCAGTAAATGTCAAAGCCCTGTTGTCTTTAATTGGAATGCCAGTACGCAATTGGTCATCTAGCTTTAAAACTGTCACATTGCCGCGATCGGGCAATATCGGCGGAGCTTCAGCAGGCTTCGCAGCCGTTGGTGATGCTGGCGCCATCTGAGCACCCACCAAAGATGAAAACTGTAGGGCGACCAACCCTAATCCGATCCGTCGGGCTATAGCGAAAAAAAGAGGGGCGCTAAAGCCGGCGCGACGGCGATAATGAGTCATGGATCCTAACCCGCCTTATTATACGAATCGACCATGATTGACACACGCCTAGACCCCCTCCGAAACTGGTTAAAAGCCCTGCAGCCTAAATGGCAATTGGATCTCGATACATTGGCTCCAGCCTCTGCCGATGCCAGCTTTCGCCGCTATTTCAGAATTGAGTCCAAAAACCCAGATTTTGGCACCCTGATCGTGATGGATGCGCCACCACAACATGAACCATTAGACGCCTTTATTCAAGTCGATTTCTTGCTGCTTGCTGCAGGATTAAATGTTCCTAAAATTTTGGAACAAAATGCTGCCGATGGATTTCTCCTGCTAAATGATCTCGGCAACGAAACTTATCTCATGGCACTGAATGAACACAGCGCCAACGCTTTATATCAAGATGCAACGGTTGCATTAATTAAGATGCAACTCGCAAGTCAGCCTGATGTTCTACCCAATTATGATCATGCACTCTTGCAACGAGAATTAGATTTATTTCCAGAATGGTATTTACACAAGCACCTTGGTATTGAATTAAATACTCAGCAGCAAGCACAACTCAAGCAATCATTTGAACTCATTATTGAGAATAATTTAGCGCAAGCCAAAGTGTATGTTCACCGCGACTATCACTCACGCAATCTCATGGTCACTAGCGTGAATAATCCTGGCGTACTAGATTTTCAAGATGCTGTATACGGCCCCATTACCTATGATGCCGCATCATTGTGGCGCGATGCATATATTGCATGGCCTGAAGAACGCGTGATTGATTGGGTCGTGAAATTTTGGGAACAAGGTCGCAAAGCAGGTTTACCAATGCCAGAAGATTTTGGTCATTTCTATCGCGACTTTGAGTGGATGGGCTTACAGCGCCACCTTAAAGTACTCGGCATTTTTGCAAGGCTATTTCATCGAGACGGCAAAGATGGTTATTTGAAAGATATTCCACTAGTTCTTGAATATGCAATAGCAACTGCTAATCGCTATATAGAACTCAAACCATTAGCTCGTATTTTGGAATCTACCCGTATAACCCATTCTCAATAATCATGGTTATGCATCAGACCATTTCACTCCCTTGTTTTATTTTGGCTGCAGGCAGAGGTGAACGCATGCGTCCCCTAACGGATAGCGTGCCAAAACCTTTGCTTACCATTGGTAATAAGTCTTTGCTTGCCTGGCATCTTGAAGCACTCTCAAAAGCAGGTCTAAAACAGGTGGTCATTAATCATGCGTGGTTAGGCGAAATGATTGAGCGCTCCCTGGGATCTGGGGAGCAATTTAATGCTGCAATCACTTATTCTCCAGAAAAAACAGCTTTAGAAACTGCCGGGGGAATTGTCAAGGCTTTACCTCTGCTTGCGCCACTGGACTACTTTTTAGTCATTAATGGCGATGTATTCACCCCTGATCTACCTCTACACAATATTCTGGAGACTGTCTCTCGCTTGAGAAATGATCCAGAAAAACCACTGGCCCATCTTTTATTAGTTCCCAATCCAAGCCAACATCCTCAGGGCGATTTTTATCTGCAAAATAGCAAAGTCATGAATGTGAATCCAGGCCAGTCCGAGCGTTTAACCTTTTCTGGCATAGGTATTTATCACAAAGATCTTTTTCAAGGCCTCCAAGTGGGCAGCCCAAGCAAACTCGCCCCATTACTCATTACTGCCATGGAGCAAAATCGAGTAACTGGTGAAAAATATTTAGGTCCATGGCACGATGTAGGTACGCCACAACGCTTACAAGAGCTAAATGCAGCATATGAATAAAAATTCCATTTATCAACAACGCAGAAATGTTTTAGCAAAATACATTTTTGATAAAACGGGTGGGGGCATTGCTGTCATTGCAACTGCACCCGAAGTCACGCGCAATCGTGACAGCGATTTTCCCTATCGACATGACAGTGACTTCTTTTATCTCACTGGCTTTGAAGAACCCGGCGCTACATTAGTCATGAATATTATTCCCAAGGGAAAATCATTCGATCTTCAATCTCATCTCTTTTGCAGACCAAAAGATCTAGAGAGAGAAATCTGGGATGGCATCCGCTTAGGCCCAGAAGCTGCGCCAGAGGCGCTAGGTATTGAATTTGCCCACAGCAATGAGCATCTCGATCAAAAGCTTAGCGAATTATTGGCTGATCAAACCGCAGTTTATGTACGACTAGCAGAAAGTGCAGAGGCAGATCGGCGCTTACGACATTGGATGAAACAAGTCCGTGGACAGGCGCGTAGCGGAGTTAATGCCCCAGGAGAGTTTCATGATGTCGATGCATTCATACATGAAATGCGCTTATTTAAAGATGCTCATGAAATAGAAATCATGCGCCGTGCAGCAGCAATCTCTGCACGCGCCCACATTCGTGCAATGCAGACATGTAAACCTGGCATGCGCGAGTACCACCTAGAAGCTGAGTTATTGCATGAGTTTCGTCACAGTGGGGCGCAGAGCGTAGCCTATAACAGCATTGTTGCTGCCGGACCAAATTCTTGCATATTGCACTATCGCGCAGGCTCAACCGAATTACGCAGTGGTGATCTATGCTTAATTGATGCTGGTTGTGAATTAGATGGTTATGCTTCTGACATCACGAGAACTTTTCCAGTCAACGGAAAATTTACTGGGCCACAACGTGCGCTCTATGACATCACATTAGCCGCGCAGGAAGCCGCTATTGCAGCCACACGCCCAGGCAACACCTTCATGGAGCCGCATGATGCAGCGTTAAAAGTCCTTACTCAGGGTCTACTTGATGAAAACTTACTCAAGTTATCTGAAGTGGGCTCATTAGATAACGCAATTGAAACAGGTGCATATCGCCGCTTTTATATGCATCGCACTTCCCATTGGCTAGGCATGGATGTTCACGATGTAGGTTCTTATCGTGAATCTACCGCAGAAAAAGAAAAGCCTTGGCGCACACTCCAAAGTGGCATGGTGATCACTATTGAACCAGGACTCTATGTGCGTCCAGCCGATGATGTAAATGAAGCCTTTTGGAATATCGGCATTCGTATTGAAGATGATGCCGTTATCAACAACTCCGGCTGTGAATTAATCTCTCGTGGCGTTCCAGTGAAACCCGATGAGATCGAAGCAATCATGAAGAATGGCTAATGAGCGCAAACGTTAGCGATATCGTGATTCATGGAGGCGGGCCAGTCGGGCTTGCCTGTGCCGCATGGATATTACAAAAATATCCAGATGCAAAACTTACCTTACAAGATCGCAATCCTATAGCTGATGCCGATCTTGCCAATGCAGATAGCAGAGGCATTGCACTTTCTCATGGGAGCAAACTTTTGCTCGATACGATCAATGCTTGGCCAACCGAATGCGCCGATATTCATCGTGTTCATGTTTCACAAGCAGGTCGCTTTGGGCGCGCACTCATGACGCGAGAAGAGCTTCATCAAGAAGCGCTGGGACACATCATTCGTTATCGTGATATCCATCTTGCGCTTCGACAGGCTTTAAGAAAAATACAACCTCAGAGCCCCAATTTTGTTTGGCAACACATAGAAAATACCAGTGATGGCGAACAAATCAATGCACGTTGTGTAGTGCATGCAGAAGGTGGTTTATTTAAAAAGCAGGATTGGATTGAATCTGGTCGCGATTACGGGCAATCGGCCTTAGTAGGTCTAGTAGAAGTCGAAAACGCCATTCCTCATCAAGCTTGGGAACGCTTCACCGCTGAAGGTCCACTTGCAGTTCTGCCGAGTCATTATGGGCCACATATTCTCAATCTTGTATGGTGCGGATCACCACAGTCATCGAAGCAACGCTTAGAGCTCAATGAGTCCGATTTTTTAGATGCACTACAAAAAGAATTTGGCTCCAGAATTGGACGTTTTCTCAAAATTCAAGATCGACGTTTATATGAACTCGGCTTAAATTATCGAAAGCACATCACCAAAGAAAATGAAGTGTGGATTGGCAATGCTGCACAAACTTTGCATCCGGTTGCAGGACAAGGTTTGAACTTAGGTTTACGGGATGCATACCTTTTAGCAGAGACATTAGCGAATGTGTTTTCTGGATCCACCAGCGAACTCTCCAAAAATCATATTCACAGCTCTTTGGAAAATTACGCCCAAAGTCGTAAAGCAGACCGAACCGCCACTATTGGATTAACGGATTTCATGGCACGCGTCTTTACATCCAATCTCGCTCCTGTAGTGATTGCTCGTGGATTAGCCTTATCGGCCCTCCAATGGCTTCCACCAGTCAAAACGGCCTTAGCTCGCCAGATGATGTTCGGTAAGCGCTAAGAGGCTATAAAAGCCCTTAAATTCAACCTCTTTTGGTTTGATCTACATCAGGTAATCTGCCTAAAAAATAGGCAGATTTAGGTCTATTTGTGCTAAAGTGTCATGCTTTCCCCAAAACACACATTTCGCCCTTCAATAACACCTCTAATAAATGAAGATTGGTCCCCATACCCTAGCAAATCGACTCTTTGTTGCCCCGATGGCAGGGGTAACCGATCGTCCTTTTAGGCAACTTTGCAAAAAGTTGGGTGCAGGGTATGCCGTTTCCGAGATGATTGCTTCCAATGCCCTTCTTTGGAAAAGCGAAAAAACCCAACGCCGCGCTAACCATGTAGGCGAGTTCAAACCCATTGCCGTTCAAATTGCTGGGGCAGATCCCGTCATGATGGCTGCAGCGGCAAAACTCAACGTAGAACACGGCGCACAAATTATTGACATCAACATGGGATGCCCAGCAAAAAAGGTTTGCAATGTTGCTGCAGGATCTGCCCTGTTACGCGATGAGCCTTTAGTGAAACAAATCTTAGAGGCTGTAGTGAAAGCAGTAGGAACGGGACCCGACGCTGTTCCAGTAACACTCAAAATTCGTACTGGCTGGGATCGTGATCATAAAAACGCCATCGAGATTGCGCGACTCGCTGAGCAATCCGGCATTTCGATGCTTACTGTGCACGGAAGAACGCGTGCGGATCTTTATCATGGTGAGGCGGAATACGAAACGATTGCTGCGGTAAAGAGTAGCGTCCAAATTCCTGTTGTTGCAAATGGTGATATTCACAGCCCAGAAAAAGCGGCTTTTGTTTTAAAGGCCACTGGTGCTGATGCCATCATGATTGGCCGCGCAGCCCAAGGACGTCCCTGGATTTTTCGCGAGATCCATCACTACCTAGAAACCGGCAAGAAACTCCCAACGCCTCAGGTTAATGAGATCCAAGAAATTATGAATGAGCACTTACTAGATCACTATGCGTTCTATGGAGAACACATTGGTTTACGTACTGCTCGCAAACATATCGGTTGGTATTGCAAAGGTCTGCGCGATTCTCATGCATTCCGTCAGCGCATGAATACGGCAGATGATTGCAAAACACAACTGCAAATGGTGAATGATTATTTTGATGAGATGAAGTCCCACTCCGACCGTCTCCTCTTTTTAGAGGCGGCATAGTTTTATTGTTTTATTTGGTTTTTATTTCTTAGTTATTACTTATTAGTTATTTTGATTTACAACATTATTTTATGAACAACCAGCACCCCATTACTGAATGCATTCAAACACAATTGCAAGATTACTTAAATGATCTGAAAGGCACACCGCCAACCGATATATATCAAATGGTGCTGGCGGTTGTGGAAAAGCCGATGTTAGAACTTGTCATGCAGCATGCCAAACATAATCAGTCTCTAGCAGCGCAGTACCTCGGCATCAACCGCAATACTTTGCATAAGAAACTAGTTGAGCATCAGTTACTCAAATAATTACCTCGCTCCCGTACAGCGCTATTTCCTTTTTATTTATCTTACCCTTCGAAAATTTATGATCCGCACAGCACTTCTCTCTGTCTCCGACAAAAACGGCATTATTCCTTTTGCAAAAGCACTACATGAGCAAGGCGTTAAATTAATCTCAACTGGTGGGACTGCAAAACTATTGGCCGAAAATCATTTGCCTGTAGTAGAAGTATCTGCTCTAACGCAATTTCCTGAAATGCTCGATGGCCGAGTAAAAACATTGCATCCTATGGTTCATGGTGGATTGCTAGCGCGTAGAGATGTTCCCGAACATATGGCCGCCCTTCAAAAACATGGCATCAATACGATTGATATGTTGGTCATCAATCTTTATCCATTTAATGAAACCGTTGCTAAGGAGCGCTGCTCTTTCGAAGATGCTGTTGAGAACATTGATATTGGCGGTCCAGCAATGCTGCGTGCTGCTGCCAAAAACCATCAAGATGTTACTGTCCTGATTTCCCCTGAAGATTACGCGCCCGTGTTGGCAGAAATGAAGGCGAACAACAATACAGTTTCTTATAAAACCAACTTGGCCTTAGCTAAAAAAGTATTTGCTCATACCGCTCAGTACGATGGTGCGATTGCAAACTACCTATCTGCTCTGGGCGATGATCTTGCTCATCAAAACCGCTCAACTTATCCAGAAACATTGCATCTTGCCTTTGAAAAAGTACAAGAGATGCGCTATGGTGAGAATCCCCATCAATCAGCAGCCTTTTACAAAGACCTCAATCCTGTTGCTGGCTCGCTTGCCAATTACAGGCAATTACAAGGCAAAGAGCTCTCTTATAACAACATTGCAGACGCTGACTCTGCCTGGGAATGTGTCAAAAGCTTTACTGGCGATACCGGTGGAGCAGCAGCCTGCGTCATCATTAAGCATGCCAATCCTTGCGGAGTGGCTGTTGGCGCAACTGCTCTTGAGGCCTACCAAAAAGCATTTAAAACGGATCCTAGCTCTGCCTTTGGAGGCATCATTGCCTTTAACGTTCCCTGCGATGGCGCAGCCGCTCAAGAAATTTCCAAACAATTTGTTGAGGTACTTATTGCGCCTAGTTTTAGTGATGATGCAAAAACCATTTTTGCTGCAAAACAGAATGTACGTCTTTTAGAGATTCCATTGGGCTCAGCCTTTAATCAATTTGATTTCAAACGTGTCGGTGGTGGCTTATTAGTGCAATCTCCAGATGCCAAAAATGTTCTCCAAAATGAGATGCGTGTCGTTAGCCAAAGACAGCCCACTCCAAGCGAAATGAATGACATGATGTTTGCATGGCGTGTTGCCAAATTTGTTAAATCTAATGCCATTGTGTATTGCGCCAATGGTATGACTTTGGGTATTGGCGCTGGCCAAATGAGTCGGGTGGACTCAGCACGCATGGCTAGCATCAAGGCTGAAAATGCTGGTCTGAGCCTGAAAGGATCAGCGGTCGCTAGTGATGCGTTTTTTCCATTTAGAGATGGTCTAGATGTTGTAGTGAATGGTGGTGCAAGTTGTGCAATTCAACCTGGTGGCAGCATGCGAGATGATGAAATTATTGCCGCGGCAAATGAACATGGCATTGCCATGATCTTTACAGGCACACGTCACTTCCGCCATTAATCTTTTTCAAGAGCATCACTAAAAATACATGCGCTGGATTGGAATTGACCCAGGTTTAAGAACCACAGGATTTGGGATCATCGACGTAGATGGTCAAAAGCTAACTTATGTTGCTTCTGGCACGATTGAAAGTGGCGATCCAGCCAAGGGTTTACCAGAGCGCTTGGGTACTCTGTATGCAGGCGTTAAAGAGGTTCTACAAACCTATCATCCACAGTCGGCAGCCATTGAAGAAGTCTTCCTCAATGTCAACCCTCGTTCTACCTTAATGTTAGGTCAAGCTAGGGGTGCAGTGATTTCCGCACTGGTCTCAGAAAATCTTCCAGTGGCGGAATACAGTGCATTAAGAGTTAAACAAGCGATCGTGGGTAC
>JACCDO010921424.1_pt1 | contig 13374 bp, 7 predicted proteins | sample 7446101 | NCBI WGS metagenome assembly JACCDO01 (sample SAMN15323440, study PRJNA562643) | freshwater metagenome | isolation source: river surface water | place: USA:Blue River Watershed | collected 2017-08-16
GAAACATGGACTGAAAAAGGGTGGACTAACATCCAACGTGTTATTAGACATAAATTAGCAAAAGATAAAAAACTATTTAGAATAACAACACACACAGGTTCTGTTGTTGTAACTGATGATCATTCTTTAATTACAAATGAAGGAAAAGAAATTAAACCAAAAGATGTTAAGATTGGTTCAAAGTTACTTCATAGCTTTCCTCAATTTACTAATGCTAAAGAATATACATTTTATAACGGTGTTAAACTAAACACTGAAATAGCACAATTTTTAGGAATGTTTATGGGTGATGGTTCATGTGGTTATTACCAATGCCCATCTGGTGACAAATCATCATTTGCCATTAATAATCAAAGTGTAGAAATAATTAATAAATATAAAAATATTGGAAACAAATATTTTACTGACTTTGAATGGAAGCAACTTGATACATTAGAGTCATCAAATGTTTATAAACTATCACCTGTAAATAAAAAACAAGAAGGTGTAAAATCCTATGGAAATTTAAAAACATTTATTTGTGAAATTAGACAATTAATGTACACATATGATAGCCAAAAGAAAGTTCCTGAATTTATACTTAATGCGTCACAAGATATTAGAGAAGCATTTTTTGTTGGTTTGTATGATGCAGATGGTTTTAAAACAAATAAGGGTAAAATATGTGAAGAATTATATTCAAAAAATTTATCTAAAGTTCTATCAGATAAAGTTAGATGTGGTTCTCAAATAGACCAAAAAGGAATGACTGCTGCTTTAGGAATTTATACTTTAGGAAAATCTTTAGGTTATGAAGTATCTATTAATAACAGAAAAGATAAATTAAATATTTACAGAGTTAGGTTTTGCGATAAAATGCGCAAAGACCCCGATGCCATTAAAAAGATAGAAGAATGGACCGAACCTGAAGAATATGTGTACGACTTAACAACTGATAACCATCATTTTCATGCTGGTGTTGGTTCAATGATTGTTCATAATACAGACTCTATATTTAGTTGTTATCGTTTTAGGGAAAACACAGTTACTGTTCACAAAGACACTGCTCTAAAAGTATGGAAGAAAGTAATTGGTTTTGCCAAAACACTAATTGAGCCATACTTTGGTCCTGTCGAAAGAGAAATATTTACTGAAATATTTAACACACATTACTCTGATGATAAAATTCATGATATGACATTACCAGAAGCACCGAACTGTTTACCAGAACCTACACATCATGCTGTTGTGTTACCAATTGAAGAACGCATTAAACAATTTGTAAAAGAATACATACAAGAAAGTTATATTCCATGGTTATGGACATTAGCCGAACTTGTTGAAAAAGATTATACATATATGTTTGATATTAAATTAACCCAATGGGCAGAACATCAATTAGCTAAAATTAGACTTGTTGCTGAAAACTTGGACGAAAACAGACGTAATTATCTAATGAAACCAACTGTTGAATATTTAAACACGTTTTTCCCTGATAACAAATATTCCATGCCTTCCGATAAACAAATTTACGGACTAGCAGATAAACTTGATAAAACACAACCTAATGCTTTTCCATATGCAAACGAAATTACTGCAGACAAACAAGTTATTATTAAAGCATGTAAATCCCTGTTAGAAAAAACAATAAAAGAAAAATGGATTTATTCGGGTGAAAGAAAAGAATTAACTAAATCAATTAACAAGTTTTTAGCTTCAGTTGTTAATTCACCAGTTAAAGATGATACAAAAATAATCCATTTTATTACCGAGTTTATTGGTCAAAATAAAACAATGGACTTGAATAAATTGTGCGAATTGTTTGTAAAGAACTTAATTGGTGACCAAGATATGAACATAGATTTTGATGAAGACAAACTTAATATCCATTCCAAAGACTTTATTGAATTATATTTAAAATCAAATGGAAAGAAAACTATGGAAGAAATTGTTGAAGATTTTTTAACAAAAGATTTCGGTATAAGTTTCACATTATATAAACAGGAACATTACAATAAGGTTATTAATTTTGTTCAAACCCATATGAGACGTGAAGATATGTCAGACATGGATTCAGGTACACAATATTCATATTATTGGCTTCAACCAAGATGGGATTTTGATATGAAAACAAAAAAAATTATTCGACATATGGATATTGTTGAAGGTGGACAATCTATTACAGATAAACGAACACTTGATTATGGAATGGACATGGGTAAACTATCAGGAGAATTAATAAAGTCACATTTACCTTTTCCTCATGATTGCGAATATGAAAAGACCTTTTGGCCTTTTGCCATTTTATGTAAGAAAAAGTATGTGGGTAATAAATATGAAGATGACCCAGGAAAATACAAACAAGATTTTATGGGTATTGTACTTAAACGTCGTGATAACTCACCAATTGTTAAAGAAGTGTGTGGTGGTATTATTGATTATCTTATTAATCACAGAAGTCCCCAGGGCGCAAAAGACTATACACGAAAGTGTTTAGAAAATCTATTTGCTGGTAAATATGATATTAAATATTTTCTCACTTCTAAAACACTTAAAATGAAAGAATCATATAAAGACTGGAAGAAGATAGCACATGTATATTTGGCAGAAAAAATTGCTAAACGTGATCCTGGTAACGTACCTCAGTCTGGAGACAGAATAGAATATGCAGTTATCAAAGTACCACAACCAACTGATGGAACTAAATTATTACAGGGAGATATGATTGAAACACCTAAATTTATTAAAGAACAAAATTTGGAACTTGATTATCTATTTTACTTAACAAATCAAATTATGAATCCTGCATTACAATTCCTGGAACTGGTTGATAAAAATGCTGTGGAAATTTTCAATGAATTTATTCAGGCCCATACAGCGCCTAAAATAAAGAAACCAAAAGCAGAAAAACCAGCTAAAGAACCAAAAGAAAAGAAAGTCAAAGAACCAAAACCAGAAAAAGTTAAACCAGTTAAGGAACCAAAAGCTGAAAAACCAAAAAAATCAGTAAAAACAAAATCAGTAAAAATCAAGGAAGAAATTAATCAAGTAAATGAACCTAAAGAAAAGTCTGCTCTTGATATTTTAGTTGAAATTAACAAGACTAAATTAGAATTAGTTAATGAAAACAAAATAGAAAAAACAAAAGCAAACTATATTAGTCAGATTCAAAATTTTATTGACGAAATAAATGGATTTATGGACAAAAATACTTTTGAGCCTATATACACTCCATTACCATTTAATCCAAAAGATATGAACATTGAACAAATTCAAACATTTGTTAATGATATTAATATTATGATGACAATTGGTATAACAAAAGCCCAAACAAAAACAAACAAATTCAAGCAATCTAAACCAAAAGAATTTGACTTGTAGTTTCAACGAGGCGTATAATTTTTATTTATTAATTAAACTAGTTTTAATTTAATTAAAAAATTTTAATAATCGGATACCAAGATTAATGGCTTTGTATTAATCTGTTTTTCTTTTTAATAATCGGAAACCATATTAATGTCATCAGTGTTAACACTAACTGAGGTATTTAACATACCGTGGTTTTCGTTAGTAACTGATGTTGCAGTTTGGCTTGAAGATTGAACAGATTCAGATGCACTTGAAGAACGAGATCTTCTGTTGGCATTAGATGAATCAGAAAAAACACCATCAGTGTGGGCTGATGAAGATAAATAAGAAAGTTCACCTCCAGATAATTCACTATCGGAATCATCTTTCTTGTTCTTCTTATCTTTATTTTTCTTGTTACGAGCATCTAATAATTCTTCTTCTGTAGTATCAATTAAATCTTCTAAACTAGAATCAGAAGATGTTGATGATGTGTCGCTTGAATCATCAGACAAAGCACCTCCTTTACTTTTTTTAGATTTTTTACCTTTGGATTTTTTAGCACCACCGGTTTGTTTACCTTGTTCAGTTTCTGAGGTTTTTGAGTTAACTAAATAGTCATACATTTCAGAACTAATGAATGGTGATGTATTAGATAAATCATCAGAACCGGTTGATGAAACTTGTTCTAAAAGTTGATTAAATCTTTTTTTATCATCATGATTAAGACCATCATTAATTTTTTCAAGAATATTGTTTAAGTCCATTTCTGTAGTTTCAGTTTCAGTGATACTTGGAATGTTTAAACTTGCAATAAGTTTTTTTGCATCATTGGATAAACCATTAAAATTAGGTACAGTTGAACTAACATTTTCAGTTTTAATATTGTTCCAATTGATTGTGTCAGAATTATCTTTACTACTTCCTGCTCCCATTGTATAATATAATATGAACTAGAAAAATTTTATATTTAAAGTATAATTTTTTATTAGATTTTATATTAATTTCTAAATTAATTTATTAAACTTATAAATGAAAGAATCTATTTTAATTTCAATAATTGTAATTATTATTTATATATTTTTATTCATCAATAGAAATAACGTAATATACATTGAATCAAGTACTGGTACCAAATTTCTTGTTCATAAAGACAAAGATAAACAACAAAAAGCAAACCTACTTGGTCAACTTGTTGAAAATTTATATGCTATTAAAAATCATTTAGTTAAAAATAAAAATAAATTTCCAGAATATTCTGAATATATTGACTTGTTAAGCAAAAATTTTAATGAAGGAGTTACATCTGTTTACGAAACTGACCCTGAATCAAATTTAACATCTTATAGTGTAAATAAAGGCGAAGAATTATCATTTTGTTTAAGAAGTAAAAAAACTGGAGAAATACATGATATTAATTTATTAACATATGTTGGTATCCATGAAATTTCACATATTGCATGTCCTGAAATTGGTCATGGTGATTTATTTAAAAAAATTTTTAGAATGTTTGCTCAAGAAGCTATTAACATTGGAGTTTATAAAAAAGTAGATTATTCCGAAGTACCTGTTGAATATTGCGGAATGGTATTAAGTTCATCAATTATATAAATTTGATTTTTCCCAATGTGCAATTTTGAAAAATTAAGTATAATTAAAAATATAAATTATTTCTATTGGAATATAATATGAAAGATCCAATAAAAATAATACACAAATTTAAAAATAATAATAGGAGAATACAATATAAAGTATATGTGTTTATTGGCTCATTGGTTCCAAAAGATATTTTAAAAACTTTGGAATCAATCGCCGAAAAAGACCTTTATACCACATTTAATACTCTTAGTAAAAATGAGTATTCTGAATTAGAAAAATTATATGGAGAATATTGGTATGAGAAATTTTTTATTAGTTATCACATCAATTCTCAAAGAAACATTATTAACACAACCAGTGCTAAAAAAAAATCCATTGAATCTAAATATGGAAAAGAATGGTATAATAAACATATTAGTGAACCACCTGTTAAAAAAGTTTCTTATTCTTTTTCAGCATCTTATTATAATTACTTGCTTATGAGAAATAAAATTAAAACACAAACACGTAAAGTCGAAATGGATTTTAGAACTTATGGTGATATTGACAAGCCAACTGCATCATCTCTTTTATTAAAAGAAAATGATGAACCCAATATCAATATAAACCAACAAACAGGTGGTAAAGAAGAAGCCGAAGGAGAATCAGATGAAGAACAATCTACTAATGATACTAATGAACCAAAAGAAGATGACGATGATGAAGAAGAAACACAGGTAATTAGCGAAGAAGATTTCGAAGAACAAGTGGAAGAAGATTTTGACTTGGATGAAATTACAAAACTATATACAACTGCAGATGTTGAATCATCTAAATCTATTATTGAAACTTCAAAATTAATTAGTGAAGCAATTAATGATAAAAAATGGGAAAAATCAACAGAAAATTTAGAAAAAAAATACGATGATACTCAAGAAGAATTAACATATGATGCAAAATTAGAAGACATTTACAAAAAATACTATGTGACCGAACAATATATTTTTAAAGATGATACTATTAAAACCATGAGGCAAAAAATTTCAGTAACAATCCCAATATCTGATAAATTTGGTAAATCAATCCGTGTTTTGCCCGAAACTCAATATTTTTGGTCTGAATATGAATTTGAAAACAAACAGGATTTAGTAATGATTGGACAAAAATGGATTAGACGTAATGAACTTCTTAAAATTGATATTAAACCAAATGAAAATATTAAAGTTTATGAAAAATTAAGAAATAATTTGTCCTATTTAAAAGATAGTTTTGGATATAAAATTAAACGTGAAGATGACGAAACAAATATTATAAGGTCATATGATAATTTTATTTCAATGAATGAAATATTTATGTTAGATTTATATAATGACTTGGGTTTAAATTATAATCCAGAACCAGAAGAAAAAAGAAACTTGTATGATGTTTATATTAATATTTATTATCCATTAGTTTCATATGAACGTCTTGAACAAATAATTCAAATGTTAAATGGAAAATCTGAAAAAGAAATTCAATTCATTGAATCACAATTTGGTACCATAAGAAACGATGTTAAACTAGAAACTGAAATTGAAAACACTGTCGAAAAAGCTAAAATAGATATGGGTAAATTTGATAAACTATTTAGTAAAAACCACATTATTCAGTCAATCATTCATGTAAATATTTCTGATACTAAAAATATTACTGGGACAACATCTGATTCCAAGTTTAACCTATATAGAATTTTTGATAGTTTTATTGTTAATCAAAAATACCCATTTATTCAATATCAAACTCCAGATTCTCAATTAACTTATAAATTTTTTACCCATGCTGAAAAAATAGATAATCAAGATGTTCTCGCAAAATGGTTTGAAAATGCTCCATACGGTATCAGTTTTAAAATTAAAATTAATAATGAAAAAATTAAATCAGATGATAAATATATTAGTATTAATTTACATGAAACTGGTAGAATCGAATATAAAATAACTTGGAAAGAAGATGATGAAGCTACAGTTGATGATATTAATGAAACATATAATTATGTTCGTGACTTACTTAAAAAAATTAATAGTGAAAACAAAAAAATTAAATTTATTTTACCTCCAGACGATAGATTTAAATATGCTTTTATCAATACCATCCAAAAATTTACAATTCCAGAAAATTTTAAAATTAATCATAATGATTTATCTGAATTTTCACGCTTCTTTTTCCCTTATGTATCACTTGTTATTGAACCTAAAAAACGTAAATCTAAAAAACAAGAAGAAGTCGAAGAAAGTTCAAAATATGGTACTTATTTAAGATATAAACGTATTAGTAAATACGAAAACAGAACTAAAATGCATTTGAGAATTTTGTACTTTTTACGTAATTATGAACTTAATGATAGAGAACTGATTGATGAAATATCTAAACAATTTAATATCACAGCTGATGTTGCTGCTAAAGAACTTGATTATGTAAGAGAAAAATATCAAAAGGTAATTAAAAAATCATCCAAATTACTTAAAAAACTAAAATCATTACCAAAATCAAAACCACCAGGAATTGGTATTGATATTCAAGGTCGTGATAAAGAACGTTATAAGATTAGAATTACAGGTGCCCGTAATAAAGACCAACTTGATGAAATTATTGATTTTATGAAAGTACTTATTTATTTATATGTGGAAACTTATTTATACAAAAAGAAAGAATTCCAAAGACTCAAAGATATGTTAAAAAACTTGAGTAAAATTGCAAGAAGACGTAACAAAGTTATTGAAGTCGTTGAATATGAAACTAGTATTAAAACTGTTAAGGCAATTACTTCATTAGATAAGGCTCGTCTTGGTTTTAAACCAGAAAAAGGACAAAACCAATGGACGCGTTCATGCCAAAACTCAGGTACAGATAAAAAACGTAGACCAGATATTACTCCTGGAGACCAAATTGAAAAACTCGTTAAAGAAGGTTATAAACTTAACAAACAAAATGGATATTATGAAAAAGCTGTTGAAATGAAAATTAAAGGAAAAATGTATAAAACAGTTATTAAAGCAATTAAGTTACCTGGAGAAAATAATACCTTTAACTTTTTTAGTTGCGACCCTTCTCAAAATCAAGAACATATGTACATAGGTTTTCTTGCACGTGGTAATAATCCTAATGACTTGTGTATGCCTTGCTGCTTTAAAAAAGATCAATTAGTAACAACAAATAAAGAGAAGAAAAACTATTTCTTAAAATGTCTTGGTGAACAAACAAAAGAAGAAAAAGTAGAAAAAAGTTCTGCTGCTAATCTTGGAGATAAATTATATATTTTACAAGACACAAATAAAATTCAAGAAGGTAGATTTATTTATTTGCCAAAATATTTGGATATCTTTTTTAACAGAATTTGGTCTCACGACCAAAAAATCAAAAACCATTATTTACTTGAATCAAAATCTGGATACTTTTTTAAATATACGGTTAAACATGACTATTACCATTTGCTTGTTGCACTATCAAGTATTTATGAAAAACCTATTGAAGATTTAATTGACAAAATGGTAAAATTTATTGAATCTGATAAAGATAACAAGTATTTTACATATTTAAATAATGGAAATATTTGTGAATCATTTAAGGAAAGGTCTAACTTTATTGATTATTTAAAAACCTCTAACTATTTAGAATATGACATAATTGGTGAATTAAGTGGAATTCCAGGTGTTATATCTGCAAAAGGTATAAATTATTATATTCTAACCAAACAAACTTTATTAGTTAAAAAAGCACTTGAAAAAGAGAAAACAAAAGAAAAATACTACCTGGAATGCTTAAATAATGAAAACTATAATCAATTAGATGAACCAAGAGATATTGTTATTTTAATTAAAGAAGGTAAATATTATTTTCCTATTTATCGTGTGCAAAAAGATGAAAAAATAAATAAAAAAATTATGTTAAACAAATTTTTCACAAAAGATGGACAACTTGAAAAAATTATTAATGAGTTAAGAAATTATCACACCAAGAGTTGTAAAAACACTTTAATTAATCAAATGTCATCTAATAATATTTTAGTTGCAAAGAATATTATTGAGAAACTAAAAACAGCTAAAATCCCAATTAAAAGACAATATATTGATGATAGACACAAATGTAAATACATTGAGTTAGATAATGGACTATATTTGCCTACACGTCCTTCTGGTATAAGTTATTCATATCCATTTTCAAACATTCGAAACATTAAAACATCTTGGTCTGATTTAAAAACCACAATTAAAATGTTAGAATCAATTAACAAAATATTAAATCTAGATTATGTTCCAAAATCTGTTTTCTATGATAAAAAAACTGATTCCAAAATTAGAATTATCTCTGTTTTATTAAACAATGGTCTTACCATTCCAATTACAAATGAAACAGTTGATGAAAAAGAAATTAAGAAATTAGCATTGGCAATTAGATTTCAACCATTAGAAGAAACAATTAATCAAGAAATTGTTAATTACAATAATGAAATAATTTATGATGATAGAAGCCAAAGTGTTAAAGTTCATAATTATAAAAATGAGGCATATAATTTATATAGACTTGAACTTAGTTTGCATCTTGCAAATAATGAAGACACTAAAGATAAAATTATTGGTATTGTCAGAAACGCAAAAATATCAACTAAAGAAAAGAAACACGAATTAAGAAAAATTTTATTTGAAATTATTGATGGAAAATTATTAAGCCAATATAAACTATCAGAATCACAAAAAGGTGGTGCTAAAAAGGAACTTATGGCATTTTTAGTTAAGGATATTCCCGATTTGAAAAATTATGTTATTTATAATGTTCGTGATTATTGTGAAATTAATAATAACAAAGATAAATGCAATGCAAACCTACATTGCACATGGCAACAAGACACATGTAAATTACAATTGTTGGATAATCTAGCAGTTGACTTTGTTAACAAAGTGATTGAAGAAATGATTCATGATGGTATTAAGTTTAAAGAAATTATTCAAGAATCTAATTATTATGTTTCTGATATTGTTGATTACACTCAATACACTAATAGAAATGACCAAAAAATTATAAAGGCATCAAACTTTAATATTACTAAACTTATGTCTGAACTTTTTGGTAAAGACAAAATTCCAACAATTGGACGTAGACAAGTATCTAAAACAATGAATGATGTAATTGAAAATGAAAATCCTGAATTAATTGAATTAGGTAAACAATTTATCCAACAAATTATTCCTAATAAAGATTCAATTATTAGAGCATATGTTAACTCTTATTATTGGATTAATAACCCATTATATGACACTGATTCAAGAAATTTAGGATTTACCAATGACCTTCAAACTGTACTTACATATTTGTTTAAAGCTGATATTATTGATTTTGTGCAAAACAACTTGCTCAAAGGCGAACAAAAAATTAAAGACTATTTAATAAAATACTTTAAAAATGAAAATAACTTTTTTGAATCCACATTAAATAAATTTAGAAAAACATCATTTAATACAGATGGTAAAGTTGAACTGTTTATATTATCACATTTAATTGATGTACCAATTGTTGTTTATGATAACTATTCTAATGTAAAACACATTTTTCTTCAAGGTGAAATACCAGTTACACCTGACACAATTAAAAAATTTACTGCTGAGTCTAACTTAAACAAAACAATTTTCCTCAAGTTTGATTTTGATAGTTCAAATACTATACCAAAAAATATTTATTCTATTTATTATATTTAAAATTTTTTAGTACATTTGTAAAAATTTATATATCTATATATAGAACAAAAATGGATAATAAAGATAATAATGTTCCTATTCATAAAATGAATACAGATACAATATTAGTAGAATTAATTAAAAATCAAAAAAAAAACATTTCAGTTGACAAAAAATTATTACACAATGATTTAAAAAGAATTAGTAAATATTTAACCAATTCCATATTTGGTAATGAATGTTCATTATGGACTGGTTATATTACTGTTATTAAAAATGACGATAAAAACTCCTATGTCAATTTTTATTATTGTGGTAAAAAATATGCTCTTCATAGATTATTATATCAAAATTTTATTGGAGAATTGTTAGATTCCGAATACATAAAATTTAAGTGTCCAAATAAAGGAAAATGTTGTAATATTAATCATTTCTATAAAATTAATAAAAATGAAAATCAAGAAGAAACCAATACAAAAAATCCAACTGAAACAGAAACAAAACAAAATAACGAAAAAAACAAAACAAATGAAAGTGAACCAAGTAAAAAAAAAATTGTTGTTGATTTTAATCTTTAAATTATTATAAAAATTTAATTCTAATTTATAATAATCTATAATACTTCATGTCTAAAAATTCAAATTCTTCTATTAAAAATGGTGGTTTCCCCCCTATCAAATACTGTTCTACAGTAACACTTGAAAAAGAACAAAAAAGTTCAAAAGAAAGATTCTTCTCTAATGCTATTAAACAAAATATTAATATTAGACAATTACTCTCTGATACTAAAAAACCTCCTATTATTATTACGGAAACTGTTCAAGATGAAAACTTAGAAGTAATTGATTCATTATAATTATTTAGTTTTTAATCCTTTCATCATCTCCATCATAATATTCATTACTTCTTGATCTTTTAATGCCTCAATTGGATTTGATTGCATTGATAACACTTTAGATTGAAATTCTGGATTTGTTAATTTTTCCATTATTTTTGGATTATCGACAACAGTATCAAACATTGATGCAAATAAATCTCCCATTTGAGAATCTTTCATTTCCTCCGGTAAGCTTTCATTAACTAATTTTGATTTCATTTCATTAAATTTTTGTTTAATTTCTCCAATCATTTTAACATAAACTTCATTTGGTTCTAATTCATTCGCTTTATTATAAGCAACTAATGCATCATCATATTTACCTTGTCCATGAAGTGCGCCGGCTAATCTTCCCCAAGCTTTACCCCAATCAGGTTTTAATTTTGTGCATTTGGCTGCATCTAACAAGGCTTCATCGTATTTTTCCATCTTAATATAAGTTGCTGACCTATTTGATAAAATTAAATAATTTTCTGGATCCGCTTCCAAAATTTCTGAATAGGTTTTAATTGCTTCTTCGTATTTTCCTTCTTTGAAAAAATTATTTGCTTCTTCTTTTTTATCCATTAATATTTATATAAATTAATCTTTATGGGTTTTTTTAATTAAATTAATATTAAAAGAAAAACGATAACTTTGTGCGTAAACTTTCAGGAATATGCGAACAATGGGATAAAATTTGTTCAATAAATTTATATTGTTGAGAAAAATGAAACAAAACAATATGTTTATTTGCAAATAAATCATTATGTAAAATTAAATCATTTATGTGTGTATGTTTACCTTCACAGCATGTACAACCATCTTCATCTGCAAATCCAGTACATTCCATAATTAAAAGCGGTACTGTTAAAAATTCCTCATGTGCAATTATGCCATGAATAGTTGTATCTCCTGTATATCCAACCAAGGGTGTATATACATCAGTAGTTAGATTTTCTTCGCCTAGTGTTTTCTTTAGTTCGACAATTTCTCGCGATTTAAGTCCGACATATTCTGGTTTTAGTTTCTTAGATTTTCTATAAATAATGTATCCGTATGATTTAATTTTATGGTCCATTTGAAAAGACTTTACCCAGTATTCGGACTCTAATTTTGAGCTCCCAATTAAATTCAAGTAATGGGATTGGCAAAATTCTGCTTCTATCAAATCTGTTAACATCAGTGAATCAAAAAATTTTATGTTTTCACCAGGTTTACCTGAATTCATTTCAGAAACAGCTGATGCAATAATCTTAAATGGTTTAATACATTGTTTTGGCATAACAAATAACTTTTTTTTATTAATGTTATTTAACTTTCTTGCACAATGATCAATATGTAATCCTCCAATGTGGTCATTATGTCCGTGAGATATCAATTTATTGTCAAATGAAAAAGCTCTGTCATTTGCATATCCCATATCAAAAACCACATTAATTTCATCTACACAAATACATGTTCTCAAACCAGCACGTGAATAACCGCGAAGTGTATAGGTTTGTGACCCCACATTTAGTTTTATATAGGTTTCTCCATTATTATCTGTTGAATATTTTGTTTCCATTACTAATTATTTCTATTTTTATACTACAATTATTTTTCAATTTTTATTGAATAATAATTTTAAAATTTTCACCTATTAAAAATAAAAAATATATAGTTTAATATATATTAATATGTCCGGATCGGCTCCTGGCTCTCCTACAAACTCTACAAACTCTGCAAACTCTGCAAACTCTGTCAATACCACAAATTCTGTCAATACTCAACCAACTAATCTACTTGACCAAACTATTGTTGAACCTGGATTAGAAATCAATTATACTCAACAAGCTATTCCAGATACTAGTGTAACAACAAATGCAACTTTTACATCAACTGATCCTGATAATCATGTACCAA
>JACCDO011344032.1_pt1 | contig 13374 bp, 13 predicted proteins | sample 7446101 | NCBI WGS metagenome assembly JACCDO01 (sample SAMN15323440, study PRJNA562643) | freshwater metagenome | isolation source: river surface water | place: USA:Blue River Watershed | collected 2017-08-16
ATGATTTTACTGATCAATTACCAAGTTTTGTAAATCAAGGAAGACATAGAAGAAAATTATATAAAAAAATGGGTTTTGAAATGAGATTAATAGAAGTTAAAAACAATGAAATTATTCGTCAAATTGATATGGATGATGTTAAAAATATTAATCATAAAATAGTAACAAAAGTAGAAAATGAAGAATGTGAATTTCTTGATTAAATTAATTATCAACAAGCCTATTATTTTATAAAATAATTACTGAGTATTTTTATTAATATTTAAATACTTTTTAATCTTACTAACATAATTGCCATTACGTACACCTTGACCTCGTTCATAATCAGTAATTACACTAACTGGAAGACTAAGCGCATTAGCAAGATCTTTTTGTGTCATTTGTTTAGCAACACGTGCTTTCATAATTTGTTGGCCAAATTCTTTGTCAATCATAACAGGACGAGTTTCTGGTTCTCCATCTGGGTCAGAAGCATCCCAAACTTTTTCTGTTTTAATTGCAGTTTGCTGTTTATTTACTCCTTGTTTAGCAACAAGATTTGATGGGTTTGTTTGCTTGGCATTGGTATTTTTCTTAATTACAACTGGGTTCCAATCTTGATGTGAAAATGACATTAAATATTAATCATATAATTAAATAAATAAAAAAATCAATTTTTTTAATAATCTACTAATTGTTTAACACTTTTAGGATTCCAATCGTGGTTTCTTCTTTGAATTGGAATAGAATTTAAAAAGTTAGCAATATCAACTAACATTAAATTTCCATATTTTAGACAATTTGTTGTATCATTATCAAAATTAGGAAAATACAAGTCATGTTTTTCCCCAGTAATTTTTTGGAGAATAGCTTCAAGTTCTTTAAATTTGGCACCCCAATGTAATTTATTAATTAGGTCAATAATTTCTTGTTCTTTAGTATTTTCAACTAAAACTTTAACGGTTTTATCTCCTTCTTGACAAGTTTGATAGTCAAAACCATAAGGAGTTGTTGAAGGAAAATATGTGCCATTTAATTTTCTCTTTCTAATACTTTGTTTAATTCTATTTGATAATGCAATAGATTCATTTTCACCGTCATATACCCCACTAATAATTTTTTTAAAATCAATAGTATTATTTGAAACTAAACCATCTTGTACAAAATGTAAAGTGATATTATTGTTTTTATAATGATTATATTGGTTGATAAAACCACAAAGATCTCTGGATATTCTTGTAGGTTCGAGAATAATCAGATTAAAATCTTTGAATTCACCAAATATGTTTAAAAGTTGGTCTTGTTTTTCAATATTCCTGGCAGAAACTACTTCGGAGACTTCACCAATAATTTTATAATTATTTTCCAAACAATATTGTCTACATAGTTCAAGTTGTGAATCTAAGCTAGTACCAAATGATTGATTTTTAGAACTAACTCTAGTATAAATAACTGCATCACCATTTGAATTAATATGTTTTTTATTTAATTTAGATGTAATATCATTAATTTCAATATCTTTAGTATTTTCAGAATCAGAACATGATTCTAAATCCATTTTATTTCTTTTGTTTGAATTAGTATTTGCGTTTAAATTTGTGGAAGACACAAGTGAACCATGTGATCTTTGACGTTTGTAACCGGAATATTGATTTTTAACTTTAATAGATTCATTAGATCCGGTATTCTTCCTTTTATTTTTAAATTCGCGCATATTAAAAGAAGGAATCAAAGTATAAAATGATATAATATCAATTTTTTATAAAAACTATAAAAATTATAAAAAATATATCTAACATCTAATATAATATGCATAAACTTGCCGTAATTATTTTAATTTTAGTATTTTTAATAATGATATTACCAAATAAAACCGAATGCTTTGACACTGGATTATTAGAAGCTAACGATGAATCTTTAAAAAAGTTAATTGCTTTAGTTTTATCAATAGTAAGTATAGAAATGGATAAATTAAATAAATATAAAGATTCGATTACAATTATTTTAGAAAAATTTAAAGAAGCTATAAAAGAACAAAATCCGGAAAAAAGAAAGGAAATATTTTCACAATCTATGTATAAATTAAATTATGAACCTGATGCACAATCAAAACCAACAAAAAATTTATTTAATATTAAAAATTTTAATTCTACAATTGATTTTATGTATTGGGAATTAAGAACAGGGGATCTTAAGACTAATGATAAATCAAAAATTGTAAAAATGGCCTTATTATATGATCTCATATCTGAAGATGAAGGTCTTAAAAAATTATTTAAACCAACCGGACAAGTAAGAAAAACAATTAGTACATTGTTATCAAATTATAACTATGGTAACAATACTATTAATATAACAATGAAAGAAATTAATGATTTGTTATAAATTTGCTATTTTATTTATTTTTTAGTTTTAAAAACCAAACATAAATAAAACATAAACTAGCCATAAAAAGAACAATAATAAATGTAAAAACATCTGGATAATTAGCTATTAATTTATATTGGTCAATATTTGAATTTAATTTATTATATTCTATTTCTTCTTTATCAACTTCTAAATTATAGTTTTTAAGATCTTTTAAAACTTCTTCTAAAATTGTGTTAGTAGACTTAATTTGACCTCTATATTTTTCTTCTAGATTTTGAATTAAGTTTGAAACTTCATTTTTATTTTCATTTATAAGTTTAATTTTGTTATTGTCTAAATCAGAAACTAATTTAATTAATTTTGATTTATTAATATCAGCAGTTTCTTGAAGAGATATTTTTATTTTAGTTATTTCATCTTTTAAAAAATTAATATTTTTAACAGTATCTTCTCTTTTATTTTTAATTGTTTCAAGTCTTTTATTTTCAAGTTCATCTCTAATTTTATTAAATTCATCTTCAGACTTTGCTTTTTTATTTTTAAAATCAATTTCATACTCTCCAATATTTTTTTTAATTTTTTCTTCATAAGCTTTTAGTTTTTGAGTTGAATTTTTTGAAAAGTCTTCATATTCCGAATTAATTTGATCAACTTGGTCCTTAATTAATTTATTTGATTTTTTAATATCTTCTATTTTTTGATTAATATCATTTTTTTGGTTTTCAAGAATTTTATCAAAATCTTTATTTAAGTTAAGCTTTTTTTGATCATAGCTATCTTCTATTTTATTTTTGGTTTCAACCATTTTGTCAATATATTTTTCAAAATTTAAATCAATTTTAGAAACTGTTTGATTAAGTTCTTTGTCCGATTTTTGTTCTAAATCTTTAATTTGTTTATTAATTTCTTCAGTTAATTCTTTTAACATTTCTTTCATATTTTCGTCAATATTTTTAATTTTCTTTTCTAGTTCTGTCAGTTTTTTCTGATAATTAGAATCAATTTCTTGCTTTTTCTTTTTAATTGCTTCTAAATTATTAACTAAAGTTGCTTTAATTGAATCAAAATTTGCAGTAATTTTTTTGCGTTCTTCTTCAATAACTTTTTGACGCGATTTTAATTTATTTTCAAGTTCTAAAAGTTTATTATTATATTCTACATTTATTTTTTGAGTTTCTTCTAAATTTTTTTTATTTAAGGAGTCAATTTGAGACTTTATTTCAGTATCTCTTTTATTATAAAGTTCTTGTAATTTATCAGTAATTTCTTTTGATTGCTTTTCTTGTTCAGCAATAAATGCTTTTGATTTTTGTTCTTCGGATTGTCTTAAATTTTTAATATTTGCTTCTATTTTTTCAAGAGCTTTTTTATATTCGGTTTCTCTTTTTTGAAATTCATCCATTATTTTTTTAATAGAATTTTGTTTATCTGCTTCTAATTTAGAAATTAGTTCTTTATTTTTTTTTTCAACATTCGATTTAAGTTTAGCTAAATCATCATTAAATTTATTAACAGTATCTAACTTTTTTTTAGTCCATTCTTGTTGAACTTTTAAAAATTCTTTATTAACTGATTCAATATTAGAATTAGCTTTAATAAAATCATCATTAATTTTATTTACTTCAAGGTCTAAATCATTAATCTGTTTAATTTTTTTATTTTTTTCTTCAATTAATTTATTAATTGCAAGTTGTAAATTATTTTGAACACTTAATTCATCACTAAATGAACATGATTTACAACATTTTGATGTACATTGGTCACAGGACATAATATTATAATTAAATAACAATAGAAATTATAATATTATTTTGTTAATTATTTTTTTGTATAAAAATATGCAAATGACCCAACATTTAAAATAACTAAGATAATTAATATCCAAAAAGTTAATGTCACATTTTCACTAACTAGTGAATAGGTTTTCTTTTTTTGTTTTAATTCTTCTAACCATTGTTTTTTATTTTTAAGATTTGTTTCAGATTCTAAAAGTTTTCTATTAATTTGAGATAATTCTTTTTCAAGTTCTATATTTTTATTAACATACTTTTCTTTTAATGACAATAGTTGGTCTTCTAATTCTTTATTTTGTTTTTTAACAACTTCAATTTTTTCATTTTCTAAATCTTCAATTAATTTATTAAGTTTTTCATTAAATTGTTTAGATTCAACTTCAGCTTCTTGTCTTACTTTTGATGTCGACTCTTCTAATTTTTTAATTTCTTGAATTGTTTTTTCTTCCGCATTTTTAATTAAATTTAATCTTTTTGTTTCAAGATCTTTAAGTGTATTTGCAAATTCAGTGGATAATCTTTTTCTGACATTTTCAAATTCACTATCAAACTTAGCAATACTGGCTTGATATCCAACATTTAATGAATTTAATTTACTTTTTGTTTCATCGAATATTTTTTTATATTCTTTATTTGTTAATTCTAATTCATCTAAAGTACCTTTATTTGCTTCTTTCATATCATTAATTTTTTTAATATATTGTTCTTTTTGTGATTCCAAAGCTTTATCAAATTCTGCTTCTAATGCATTCTTTTGATTTATAAATGATTTATTAATTGAGTCTTTTTTATTATTTAAACTATCAAGTTTTTTTTCAATTGAGATTTTTGTTCTATTTAAAATTTCTTTTTTAGTTTCATTACCAGCTGATCTAATATTTTGCATTTCATTATTTAAATTAGTTTGTAATTCTTTTATAAATTGTTGATTTTTTGTTTCAGTTTCTTTTATAAGTTCAGATAATCTAACAATTTCTTTTTCATATAAAACTTCTGATTTTAAGTTAAAATCTTTTAATTCTTTAATATTTTTATCAATTTGATTTTTAAAATCTTCAAAATCTTTTTCTTCTTTGTTAAATTTTTGATTAATTTCTTCTAATTTTTTGTCATTATCTTTTTTAAGTTTTTCAATAGAAGTAGTATGGGTTTTAATTAGATCTGCTAATTTTTTTTCGTGATCCCCATTAAGTTTTTGTATTAGATCATTTAATTCTTTTTCTCTTTTTTCTCTAGCTTCTCTTAATTTTTTAGTGGCTTCATCTTTTTGTTTATTAAACTCATCATATAATTCCTTATTTCTTTTAATTTCATTTGATGAAGCTTCACCAGTTAATTTTATAATTTGATTTATTTTTTGTTGATACATTTTTTCTTGTTCATCAAACTTTTTACTTAATTCATCAATAGATTTAGTTTTTAAAACTTCTAAGTCTGCATTCATTTTACTAACATTTAATTTATGTTGATTACCTAAATTATTTATGTCATTTGTTATTTCAGTAATTAATTTATTTTTTTCTAATTGTTTTTGTAAAACCAAATTTTCATACATTTTATTTTTATCATTTTTTTGTTTTGTTAGTTCAATGATTCTGTTATCTATAATTTTTTTCTTATCATTATATTCTTTTGTTAGTCTATCAATTTCCAATTTTAATTTTGCTTCAGTTTCTTTTAATTCATTAATAATTTTTGTAAATCTATTTTTTTGTTCGGTTATAGTATTACATCTTGATTGAGCACAACAAGATTTACAAATAGCTGTGTCGCAACTTGATTCTTGTGTTGTATATAATCCGTTTTCATTAGTACCAAAATGATATGTTGTTTTGTTTATGTCAACATTTATTGGATTTACATCAGAATTTTTCCAAGTTGAATTATTTGAACTAAATTGTAAAATTAATTGAGGATATTTATCTGGTTTTAATGCTTTTAAGTTATTTAAATCTAAATTTAAAATTACATTTGGGTTACAATATCTTGGACAGTTTGCAGCATTAATAGATTTCGATGGATTAGAAACAATACCCTCTCCATATTTAAATAAAACTCTAAACCATACATTACATGGACAAGTAGCAGAAGCCCAACTATTATAAGTTTTTGGATTTATAGTATGTGATGTAATATTAGGTGCAGTATTTTGTTTTGTAGGTTTTTGGCTTGCTCTAAAATCAGCGCATGTACCAGCATTAACACCATGATAAGTATTATCGCGTCTTCTGAATGTACAACAATGTTCATCAGATCTGGAACACCATCCATAAACCGAACAACATCTACCTTCGCCACATTTTCCCTTAAATTGTGGTCCACATCTACCACCAGGTTCTATTTTTAAATTTGACATTTAAATTATATTATATTAATTATATTTATATATTAATTTATTGTAATTACAACAAGCTTTATTGTAATTGCAATAATAATTAATTAACTTTTTTATTTATTGTAGTTGCAACAAGGTTTAAAAGATTTTCTATGATACTTACTATTTCCGTGAATAGATAGACCATCTAAATGTTTTTTAGTACCATATCCCATATTATTTTCTAAATCATATTTTTGATTTAATTCAGGGGTTTCTAAACAAATTTGTTTTATATAGTCATCATGGTATTCTTTAGCAATAATAGAAGCTGCTGCTATAGATAAATATGTCGCATCGCCTTTAACAACTGATTTAACCGAATAGTTTTTAAATTTCTTTTCCCAACCAACACCGTCAACTATTAACTTTTCAACTGGTTTTTCTAATTTAAAATTATTTTTTAAATTTTCTATAGCTCTATCCATTGCTAATTTAGTTGCTTCTAAAATATTAATTTTATCTATTTCGTCAGGTTCTGCATAACCGACACCCCAAGCATGAACATTAGATTTAATCCATTTTAACGCTTCTGCTCTTTTTTTAGCAGATAATTTTTTAGAATCAGTAATTAATTCGTTATCTTTAGTATTAGGACCCCATATGACAGCACCCGCATAAACACGACCAATTAATGGACCACGTCCTGCTTCATCAATACCAACTTCATAGTCATCAATAAATTTTTTTTGCATTATGTAATATAAATAAATTTTTTTTTAAATCAAATTTTGCTTAAGACTGAACTTTTTTAGCAACCTTTTTTAGTACTGGTGCTTCATTATTTTTATCATCTTTATTAGCAGGATTATTTGCATATACCCATTGGGCTGAACAAATTGGGCAGTGTTTATTTTTTTCAACCCATGGTTTAATACATTCAAAATGAAAAGAATGACCACATGTTCCTTCGACAACATATGAATCAATGCCTTTGTCTTGGTTATATAAACTGTTTGTATTTAAATTACAACGACAGATGGTACAATCGGTATTAGATGGTAAATTATAACCCCAACTGCTTAGGATTCTCATACTATTAACAACATATTTGTTTGACATTATAATCTACTCCAATAGGAATAGTATTTATAATAATCAATTTTTTTAAAATAAATGTTAAGAAAAAATAAAATATATACAATAATATATACGTGTATGTTAAGGTCAACAAATATATATTGTTTAGTTAACAGTTTAAAAATTAAAGAAAAACAATTAATTAATAATCAATTTCAAAAAATAGAAAATCAAATTGAAAAAATCAAAGAAAAAGTATCAAATAATGAGTCATCCAAAGATATTACTGATAATTTAATTAATGAGTTAACAAATAATTTATTAGATTTAAAAAATGAAATGATTCAACTTGAATCAAATAATATTCAATCCAATAAATGTTTAAATAAAGATTTTATAGTATTAAAAGATAGTCTTAAAAATATATCAAAATCTTTTGAAGACAAAATAATTAAATCTAATGAAAATTATACTCGACAATTATTATTTAATGAAGAAAATACAATGTCGACAATTAGACTATTAGAGGAAAAAATATTGAATTTAGAAAATAAAATAAATGTAATATCTTATTTAGTTAATAAAAAAAATTTAACAGAAAGTATTGATATTGATAAAATTATAAAGCTTAAAATATATCCAAAAACAACATCAATTTTAGTATCGTCAAATACTAATAAACCTTTCGAATATTTTTATGAGAACAATAAACTATATCAAAATAATAATTTTGGTACTAATTCAAACTTAGTAAACGGTTATTATTTTATTGCTATTTCAAATAATGACCAAATTGTAAATAAGGCATGGAATGTACAAGATGGAGAATTATTAGAATTAACAAATTATTTTGATGGATCAAATTCAAAATTAATAATTGATTCAACAGAATATATATCTGATGGATCTATTATTTTAACTAATGACTTTAAAATTTGGATTAGAGTTAATAATTGTTGGATATCTAAATAAACTTAATAACTATCATAATCTAATTTTAATTTTGTGATGTCATATCCTTCAATTCTACTATTTTCAACAACTTTCTTACTATTGTCTTTTTTAGTTTCTAGTTTAATAAATATTTGAGTTGGTAATGCATCAATTTTATAACGTTTTACCAAAGAAGCATTTTCATCATCATCAACATCAAGATATCCAACAACTAAGTTGGGCATGCTTTTAACAGTATCTGGTTCATCTAATTTTTTTTTAAGTTGTTTACAAGGCCCACACCATTGAGCACCAAAATATAAAAGTACAACTTTTTTATTTTCAATATTTGACAAAATAAATTCATCAAGTTCATTCATTCCACTAATTGCTTTCATTAAATATTATAAATAAATATTTTTTAAATAGATATTGTTTAAAATTATATTAAATTTTTTATTAATATAATTGTAAATTAGGAATAAGTTTATAAATCTTCATCAGAATCAGTTGTATCAGTATCTAAAGAAGATAAGTCAGAATCGGTAGTAGTACTATCTAAGTTAACATCTGAATCATCAAAAAAGTATTTTTTATTTGATTTAGCCTTTTTACCTCCAACTTGTTCAGAAGCAGGAGTTTCAGATTTAGGTGCTTCACTGGATGTGGCTTCAGATTTTGGTACTTCGCTAGATATAGCTTCAGATACAGGAGTTTCAGATACAAGTGGTTCAGATTTTGGAGTTTCAGAAACAGCAGATTCAGATTTAGGGGTTTCCGAAACAGCAGATTCAGATTTTGGAGTATCAGTTAATTGAGTGATAGAAGATTCAGATTCTGTTTTTTCTGATTTATTATCAGATTCACCATCTGATCCAGCACTTTGAGATAATTCTGAAAGTTCAGTAGTGTAAACTTCTTTATCGCTATCTAATAAAGAAGCTAATTTTTTGTAATCAGAAACTTTACCAAAATTACCTCCTTTTAAACTATAGTTATCGGACATTAATGGAGTTTGTGTTAAGTTTAATACTTCGTCAAAATTTTTACCATAAAAAGATCCACCATTTTGTACCTGGCCTTGGTTTAATTTTAAATTAGCAACTTGTGATTTAAGAGCTAAATACTTGGATTTATATTTTAAATATTTTTGTTCGAATGACATATATATTAATTATTTAGATTTTAATTATTTAAATAATAAAAAATAAAAAGTTGAAATTTTTAAATATTATTATGATTATTATTTTTATTAATGTGTTCATGGTTTGATGATTCAGAATACAATACCATTGTTGAAAAAATAAATGAAATTATTGGAAATAAAAATAAAATTCCAATTAAACTTTCAGACATAAGAATTGGAGACAATATTTTGGTTCAATTTTATCCATATTCTCAAAAATATATTTATTCACTTTATCCAAAAATTGGAACTGTGAGAACAAAAGAAATTTATGTTTATAATGGCAACGAATTTCCATCAATTAGTATTACTAATAGCGAAGGTAAAAACGAAGAGTTATTTCATGAAGGTGTATCATATTTCGGAGATTCGCTTGGTTATGATTATTCTATTTTTTTAATTGAATAATCATATTATATAAAAACAAAAAAATTAAAAATAAGTAAAAAATTAAATCTCAAGATAAATAAATGTCAACAAATATTAAAATATTTAATAATCCAAATAAGGTTATTGCAAAATTACCATTTGAAATTATTGGAAATAAAACATCAAAAAAATGTGTTAGTTTAATTGGTAATCAAATTAAAACAAAGTTATTAGAACCAATTTATTTAGATTCTGTACCAGAAGACATAATACAAACTTTTTTATACTTATTTAATAACAATGAAGGTAAAGGAATATTTGTCAATATAATTAAAAATAAAATAAAAGATTGGATAGTTTTTGCAAATAAAAATCCTATAACTAAAAATGATCAATCGATTATTAAAAGTTTACATGAATTATTTTTTAATATATTAAAAAAATCAGAATCCGAATATTCTTTTATGTTTTTTGTTAATTTAGGTAATTATCCAGTTATTCAAAAAAGTTTATATATTGAAGGTAAAAAAAAAATGATTCCAGTAATTTCTTTTAGCTCTAGCTTTATTCATTATGATATACCTTTACCAATTCCAAAAATTACTAATTGGAAACAAAAAATAACAAATGGAATATTATTTTTATTTGAAAAGAAAAAAATTCAAAACACAGAATCAAAATCATATGGTATATATAAAAGAATTTTAGAATTGAAAAAACATCCATATTATGAAAATTTTAAATTAGATTTTGAAATAGTTGATGGGGATATATTTGATGGTTTATTATTAAAATTATTATTAACAACTGTAGTAATTATTAGCGATTCTTATGTTCCAAATTATTATCAATATTTTTTAAATGCAAATGTTCACTTAGTATTAATTGAAAATATTAATTATTTTAGTTATTGGTCTAAATTATTAAATAAAAATTTGGAATATACCAGTTGGAACATAGATACATGGGAAGAAAGTTTGGATAAATTTTCTTTTAATAAAACAATAACAAAAAATTTACTAACGTGGTCATCAAAATATTATAATATGGAAAATATTAAAGACAAATATGTAGGTTTTTTTGAGCATTTAAATCAAAATTATTCAAACATAAAATTATTTATTGAACCATTTACAAATTATACAGAAGCAAATTTAAGCATAACAACTCAATTGGACTATGATAAATTTTTTGATTTATTATATAAAAACTATAAAATGATCAGATGTTGGTCTTATAGAATGAATCCATATTCAACATTATTAACCAAGTTAAGAACCAACCATACTTTTATTCCCGAATTTATAAAATTAAGTTTAACATCGTTACCACCATATGAAAATATCCACTGGTTAGCTCCTCAAAGAGCGTTATTAGATTTTGTACCTGAGTTTCTAAAAAGATCAAAATCAACTGAATTTAAGGAAAAACCAAATGTTAAATCAATTACTAATTATATAATAAATACTTCAGATGACTTAATAAATATAAAAATTATTAATAATAATTCTAGTGTATTTTATATTGAATTACCTGAAAAATCTTCAAAATTTAATTTATGGGAAAATGATTTTATGTCTGATTTTGAAACTATTTTACAATTTGTTAATAACCAACCATTAGGATCAAGCTTTATAATTAAGATATATACTTTTCAATTACCCCGTACAATAAATTTAATAAAGATTTTCCAAAATAAGTTTGATAAAATTAAAATTATTAAAAACGAATGGTTTGATTCTTATCTACCATATAGATATTTAATAGGTATTAATTATGTAAAAGAAAAAACAAAAGGAGATAAAACAATATTAGATTTAGAAACTTATAATCACATGTTCTTTTCATTAGAAACTCAAGAATTAATAAAAGCAATAAAATATGTAAAATCTGATGTTAATGTTGACCCAAGTTTATTTAAAAACTATGATTTAATTAATGATTGGATAAGTAAATGGTTTGATTCCAAATATATTTAGTTACTTTATAAATTCTTTAATCTATCCCAAATACATATAGAATATATTAAAAAAAAAATCTAATTAAAAATAATGAAAACAAAACTTGAACATCCTCCAGAGAATTCAAATATTTCAAACAATGAAACTAAATTAGAAGCTGATATGAAATGTGCCCCAAGTAAAAAATATTCAGATGGTTCGTGTTTTACTGAAGAAACATTAAAGGCAATTGCTGAAAACTATAATAAAAGAAATAAAAATAAAATAAATGTTAATCAAAATAAACAAGAACTTGTAAAAGAACTTGAAACTAAATTAGCTGATAAATGTAATGAACAAACATGTTGGTTAAGACTTGATATTGTTAAAGAATTAAATAATGAAGATATTTTAACAAATACATTTAGACCAAAAGGGCCAACAAAAAAATATGAATGGTTAAGCACAACTCATATCAATGAAGTAATTGAACAATATCATTCAATTCATAAAGATTTTGTCTTTTTGGGTGCGGTACCTTCTGATTTTGCCGATTTACCAATATTGGGTATTAGTAATTTAAAATTTGATGAACTTGAAAAAGACGGAAAACATAAAATAGGATTAGTAATTAATTTAGATGAACACTGGAAAGATGGATCTCATTGGGTTGGTTTGTTTACTGATTTAAAAAAGAACCAAGTTTACTTTTTTGATTCTCTTGGTAGAAAACCAATAAAAAGAATAAGAAAGTACATTAATAGAATTACAAAATATTTGTATAACAAAAAGTATCATGAAAATTTACCAATTAATGATGTAATACAAAAGGTTAAGAATATTAATGGGAAAAAAAATAAGGAAACTGTAGAAAAATTAGTTAAAAATGATAGTTATTTAAATAATCTTCTTGGGGGAGGTTTTGATATTAGATATAATCATATTCAACATCAATTTGACAATTCGGAATGTGGTGTATATTCAATTAATTTTATTATTAGATTAGTTAGCGGGGAATCATTTGATTCAGTTATTAATGATATAACTAAAGATGAAGAAATGAATGCGAATCGTAAAGTTTATTTTAGAAATGTTAATTAATTTTTCAATGTTAATTAATTTTTTCAATCATAAAACTTAAGTTATGTTGTAAATTATGGAAATTTACTGGTAAACCTTTTGAATCCTTAAATTCAATATCTAATTTATCAACATTAAAGGGTTTTTCAAATTTAAATTGACAAACTGATTTGCCATTAAAATATAATATTCCAAAAGGAACATCATCAGATAAATTATTTAAAAATAAATAAACTTTGTCATCCATTCTTAAATCCCATATTCTATCAGCAATATGTATGTGTTTGTTTTCAGCAACTGAAATAAAACCTAAATTTTGTTTTGATAAGA
>JACCDO010214922.1_pt1 | contig 13372 bp, 17 predicted proteins | sample 7446101 | NCBI WGS metagenome assembly JACCDO01 (sample SAMN15323440, study PRJNA562643) | freshwater metagenome | isolation source: river surface water | place: USA:Blue River Watershed | collected 2017-08-16
AATTTTTAATTAAAATTAATCTATAAAGGGGTATCATCAGTATTCACAAATTACGAATAATCTAATATTCATTGCAATTACTCACCAATACTAATCGTAAAATGTGAACTTCCACGTTTTAATGTAGAATAAGCATTTTATAGTATTTGTTAAGATTTAAATAAGTAAGTAAATATATTTAGGAAAATAACCAGTTTGGATTGTATTTAACAACTGACAAATTACCTGAGAATTCAGGTGAGCCTTGGTCAGGTAATATAAATTTTCCAATTAATGGCAATTGTGTTGTATGTTCATCTAGAACTTTTAATGATTTATCACGAATTTTCGGCAATGAAGCCCATTCATCATCTGACAAACCAAATGATAATTTAGGTTCTTTTTGTTTCTTAGCCTTTCTTTCTTCAAAAAGTTTTGCTTTTGCACCATTGATGAATAACTCATATGCTTCTTCTTCAGAAACAGGAGGAATTGGTTTGGTTGTTTGGTACAAATCTATCATTCCTGAACCAAATAATAAGCCATAAGCTTCTTCATATGTCATTGGAACAACAACAAATAAAGTATTACGACAAATCAATGGTTCTTGGCAAGAATAAACGACAATTAATGCATCTGCAATGACACATGGATGATATGTTCGAATAACGTGTCTTACTTGTTTTGATGTTAACATTTTTTTTCAAAGTATAAAAACAATGAATATGATACTTTTAAAAATTATTAAAAACCATCAAATTTTTGATAACATTAATCTATAAATGGCTTAAAATTTATATTCAATAATTTTATAAATTTGATATTATTTAAATAATTAAATATATGATATAAAATATATTAAAATGGATAAACAAGAACCAGAAAATTTATATGATAATGACGATAATATCGAAGAAGATTTTAGTAGATTATTATTAACAAAAAAGAAAAAGAAAAAAGTAAACAACTTTACTGAAAATATTCCAATATTCGAATCAGATAATGTCGTAAATAATGTTTTTAAGTTTAATTATGATTATATGCTTGAAACAGTATTATCGAATTTTGATAATAAAATCTTAAAAAATAAAATAACTATCCCTCATCCAGTAGTAAATAGAGTCGGCCCAAAGAAAGTATTATGGAACAATTTTGCAAGTTTTCCAGATATTTTAAAAAGACCTGCAACTCATATTATTAATTACTTTAAAGTAGAATGTTGTACAGAGCTAAATACTGATAGTAATAATGCTTTAATAATTAGAGGCGTTTTTAATTCGACCCAGATTGAAAACATTCTAAAAAAGTATATAATTGAATATGTAAAATGCAACACTTGTTCTGCAATTGATACTTCATTTACAAAAGACCCAATTACAAGAATATATTATATTAATTGTAATAATTGTTTATCTAAACGTTCTTCATCCATTATTAGTGAAGGTTTTATTGCAACTACACGTAAAGATAGAATTAAAAATAAATAATTATATTGATAAGATTATTTTTTTATAAAAATATAAATTATTATAAAAATTTAATTTATTTGTGTTTGGTTATTATTATATTTCTCTTTTAGTAAATATGCACCACCAACTATATAAGAAACAGTTGGACATAAATAACCTATTAAACCAATGAAACCCATATTAGTTATATCAACTTGGCTATTATCCTTTATACATATATACGCTGCTAATATACCACCTGATAATGAATATAGGTATTTTAATATATTTAATGCATTCTTTTTATAGTAGTATTTTTTATACTTATCATTGTTATCATATTTATTATTAAATTCAATAGTATAATTACGATATGGATTTAAATGTCTTCTATATATAGGTTTCTTAGCTGTCATTTTAAAATAAAATTGATATATTTTTAGTAAGTTATAAATATATCAATTTTTTATTATTTATAAATAAACAATGGGCTGGTTTGGTTTCTTTTTAATATTTAGCACTGTTAAAGCAGTATCCAATAAGATTAGTAGTATTAAAAAACCTACTAATATAAAAAGTTTAGTACCTGTTACTAAAAATAACTTTAACGCAATTGTATGTATACCAAGACAATGTCGTTTAAAAGAGTATCAGAATATTATACATAAAAATCCTTGTAGATGTGAAGATAAATGTAAAGAAATAGATTATAAACAATAATTACATTATTAAACAACTTCTTTTTTTAGGTTTTTCATTTACTGGTGTTGAATCTATATTATTATTTTTTTGTTCAACCATATTCTCTAATATTCTTGGTGTAGTACTTACATCTTGTTCAGATGGTATTATATTATTAATTTGTGCGAATGTTTGAGATGGTGGTAATGCAAAAACAACTGAGGAACTACTATCACATATTTCTCCACATCCTTTATCACTAGTTGATTCGTTAGTTAAAGGCGATGATTCGAGTGATTCTGTTACACTTACGGTACTATTATCACTAGTTGATTCGCTTGTTAAAGGCGATGATTCAGGTGTTTCTGTTACACTTACGGTATTATCCTCACTGGTTGATTCGCTAGGTGAAGGCGATGATTCGAGTGTTTCTGTTATACTTACGGTATTATCCTCACTGGTTGATTCGCTAGGTGAAGGCGATGATTCGAGTGGTAAAGATACTTGGATTGTGTTATCCTCACTGGTTGATTCGCATGTTAAAGGCGATGATTCGAGTGATTCTGTTACACTTACGGTATTATCCTCACTGGTTGATTCGCTAGGTGAATGCGATGATTCGAGTGATTCTGTTACACTTACGGTGTTATCCTCACTGGTTGATTCGCTAGGTGAATGCGATGATTCAGGTGTTTCTGTTACACTTACGGTATTATCCTCACTAGTTGATTCGCTAGTTGAAGGCGATGATTCGAGTGATTCTGATTCAGAGAGTGTATTATCTTCACTGGACTGTTCGCTATTTGATATACATCCTCCGTAGCATAAACAAGGTTCTTTAGATTCCTCTTGCATAGAATCTTCAGTATATTTAACTTCATCATCTGAATTACTTGGTACGGATGTTATAAATACTGGTTCAATATTATTTTCTTCTTCGGTTACGTTGCGTTCATTACAAACTATAACAGGACTATTGGTATCATTAGATTCTTTTTTAGAATTATTATGATGATGTTTTTTATATTTTTTACCCATTCAAACTATACTTTATTAATACATAAAAAGTTTTAATAAAAAATAAATTAAAAATTATTATAAATTTAATTTTTCAATATTTTCAATATTACAATCTTGTTCTAATTTACCAAGATGAAATAGTTTCATTATCTTATTAATTAATATACTTCGTCTTCTTTTTTCGTTTATTTGTTCAAATGTTAATAATTCTTCAGGTTTATTATCAATATCTAAAAGTATATCTTTATTAGTTCCAATTTGTAGATAATCTCTAGCTCTTTCTATAATTGGACCAATAGAAATAATACTATATAACGCATCATTTGGCATACGACTTGCCATAATATAGTAATATATAATAGATTTTTTTAATATCAATATTACAAATTAAATATCAAATTTTATAATAAATGGATAGAAATATAAATGTTAAAAATACCATCAAAAAATATAAATTAGTTATATTTTCAAAAACATATTGTCAATATAGTAAATTAGCAAAGAAGATATTGTCTTTGTATAATGTTAAAAGTATGAAGATTGTTGAATTAGATAAGTTATCTGGTTATAAAATGGTATCAGTCCAAAACGATTTAAAAAAAATAAGTAAACAATCAACTGTTCCACAAGTATTTTTAAATGGTAAATACTTTGGAAATTGTGAAAATATTGTGAATTTTGAAATTAATGGACATCTGAAGAATGTTTTAACTTAGTTTCACAACCTTCAATACCTTTAAAATGATTAATAGTAGAATTAATGCATTCTTCAAAGTATTCTTTATTATATGTATCATCTGTAATTAATTTAAAAACAAATGTTGGTGATGTTTCTAAGTTAATTTTAATTTTTGGATATTTGGATTTAATATAATTTAGACCATTCTTGATATCATCAATACCATTTATATTAAAGCAATTTATATCAATTTTGGCTATTAATTCAAACTCAAATTCAGATTTATAATAATTTGCAGAAATATTACAAAATATTTCATAAATATTATCATCTTTGCAAAACTCTTTCATTTTAGATATATTGTTTTGTTTATATAAGTCTAATATAAAATCGTCTGGATGTAATTCATCATAGTCATCTGATATTTTCCATATCATATTTTCATATAAATCAATCTTTTGAATTTCAGATTTAATAGATATAGATTTTAATATACGGTCAACACGTGAATTTTTATTAAAAACTTCATCCATAATACGATTATCATCGGAATTAATATGTTTATTACTTAAATCAATATAATTTTTATCTTGATTTATATTTATAACCTCTGCATTAAATACCTTATTTTCAGAAGTAATGCTGCGTATATTCTTTGAATAGTATTTTGATAATTCTTTATATGGTATGTTTGCTTCTAGGTTACCATATTCTAAAAGAATTACTTTAATACCAGCCCAATCATCTAAAACACTCAATGACTTTACCTTTACAATATCACCAACAGATGGAAAGATATTTCTATAAAAGCGATTATTAGCGTTATATTCCATTATAAATTAAAAATTTGATATTAATATTAAATAATTTTATTGTATTATCAATTTTTTATTTATAAAAATGAAGCCTATTTTAAAAATTATTAACTTGTGTCCAAAAGATATTCCTAGACTTGATTTAGGAGATAAAAGAGGATTAACAGATTATATTGATTTTATTAATTCAACAGATATGTCGCATTCATTAATGCGTGGTATGGATACATATGGTCGTTTATTTTTAGCAATCAAAGTATCTATATACGATACAGATAAAAACTATTTATCAGATGTAGTTGGTACTATATTTGAAAGATATTCAAGTAATTCAAATGCATTAGCATATGGTACTTGTTATAGATTAGAAAACAATAATTATTTCATTTATGACGACTCACGAGTACGCGATTATGATTATGATAATCTTATAAAAAGATTAACTAAACTATTCAATGGTGAAATGTTAAAATCGTTAGACCTATCAACCAATATGACTGATATGAATAGAGTTGATGGTAATGGTTCATTTTATGTTGAATTATCAAAAAAATAAATAATGTATTAATTATATTTTTATAATAGATTTATGCAATTTTGTATAAAAATATAAAACTTAATACTAAGTGTATAGTTTAACATTTTGTTTATTTTTTAATAAAATCTTACCGGTATATCGTCGCAGCCACCGCGCAACCTTAATACCATATGAAGGGTTGATTCTTTACTGATATTATAATCTGCAAGAGTACGACCATCTTCTAATTGTTTTCCAGCAAATATTAATCTTTGTTGGTCAGGAGGTATACCTTCTTTATCTTGAATTTTTTGTTTAACATTTTCAATTGTATCAGATGATTCAACATCTAAAGTAATAGTTTTACCAGTTAAAGTTTTTATAAAAATTTGCATAGACATTTTCTTATTATTTTTAATGGTTATAAAATATAAAACTAATAATCAAATTTTTTTTTATTCAATTTTGTATAAAAATATAAATCATTCATATGACTATTTTTTTATTTGTTTTTTTAATATTTTAAGTCTTATGAATGACGATTTATAATGTTACTTATAAATCTTCGAACGCAACTTCGTTATCATTACTGAATTCTATATCAAAGTTTCCAGAGCTAGAAGTGATGTCAGCCTGTTTACAGAATGATGATGGTAATTGATCATTGGATATAATTACGTTAACCTCATCAGAGTTGTATGCTTTGATGATATCAACGTTCTTCTTGGATGTTTCAAAATCTCTGATTGAGACTAATAAAACAGAACCATCTTTAATTCTATGGTTTGGCTTTCTAATGATTGCAGACTTAGAGCAATTTGCTTGAATTGCTTGTGCATCCCTAAATTCTTGTAAAGATTCAGGAGTATATTGCTCTAATTCTTCAGTATTGAAGTGTTTGATTTCCTTGACGAATAAGTTTACGTCATATCTTCCATTTCCAAAAACTTTTGTAACGATAGCATAATATGTATTGATGTTATCTGCTAAATCCATATTGTTGTAATTTGCAGAACGATTGACATTCTGGTTTTTACGAGCTTGAGACTTTGCAGCTTTACCACCTTTTGTATTCTTGACCATTTTTGTTTTTGATTGATAGCTTAGATTGATAACCGTTAAACGAGGGATATTTATATTAAACTAATGATTTATGATTATCTATAGTTTAACTGCCTCTATCAAATTTAATTTTTTTTGTGTCAAATTTTTATTTTAATCCCTTTATAGATTTTTTTTTTAAATAAAAATTGATTTATAGTACATATAAATAAACTATTATTAGTGTTATCGTTGGCTCTCTGAAAAGGATTTATCCTAAACAAACAACTATCACATATTCCCGAAACCATGTCTCCTACATACATCCCTGCTTCGAACCTCATTCCTGAACCGGTCGTTAACTCTGAACCGGTTGTTGACTCTGAACCGATTGTCAACCCTCCTTCGAATCGCAACCCTCCTTCGAACCTTAACCCTGCTTCGAACCTCAACCCTCCTTCGAACCTCATTCATGCTTCGAACCTCAACCTTCAACCAGACGTAGACCTTTTTTCCGAACTGAATCCTTTATCGAACATCAACCTTTTTTTGAACATCAACCTTCAACCTCTTGTAGTCAACCCTCAACCTGAGGTTAACTCTGAATTAGACGTCAACCCTCATCACGAGGTTAACTCTGAATTGGACGTAAACCCTCATCACGAGGTTAACTCTGATTGCGAATGTCATATTTGTTTTGATAATATTGATAGAGAAAGACTGTGTAACATTCATTGTGATAATCGTCATACGTTTTGTTTAAAGTGTCTTAAACAACTATTTGTTAGGTCACTACCTGAAATACCTAAATGTCCAGATTGTCGTGTATTATTAAACGATAATGATATTGTTAAAATTGTGGAAAAGTTATCTCTTTTTCCAGATGAGGACATCCCTCTGGTTGTTCATGAGCCTGTTCCGCAAGAAAACGACCAAGATTTAATTGATTTTATTATCCAAGATTTAGAAAATGAATTCAGCGTACCTCAAAATTTAGACGTTGAACCGTTAAATTTTCTTGAACGGGCTATTCTTGAAGAATCTAGAGTACATAGAAGACTTCAAAATTCACACGTTGAACCGTTAAATTTTCTTGAACAAGCATTTCTTGCAGAATCTAGAGTACATAGAAGACTTCAAAATTCAGACGTTGAACCGTTAAATTTTCTTGAACAAGCATTTCTTGAAGAATCCAGAGGACCTAGAACACCTCCAAACTTCTTAGTTGTTCCAGTCGAACCTGTTATATCTAATCAATTACAAGAAGCTATTGTGCCTAGAGTACAATCAGTGTTTAATTTTAGCTTCAGTAAGTTTAAAACAGTTCGAAATCCCGGAGAACAAAGTTATAAGATACATTACATGTGCAAAATGCAGTTTGCAAGTGATAGTTTCGAATCCGCTTTTGAATTTATTACAGGATATCTTCCTCGTAAATATATAAAATATCTTACATACAGCGAATTCGTAAACTTTTGCACTATTGTACATCCAAACGAATTTTTTTCGTATAATAATAGATTTTGTCATCTCATAACTTTGGATACTTCTACAAACCAAGTTAGTTTGAAATCTACCGATGTGAACTTGTTGCAAAATATTAGTTCTGAAATTGAATTTATTCATATTTCAAATGGGTCTGGTTCTCGTTACAGAAACAAAAAAACCTTTGAATTCTCTGTATTACCTTTGAACGAAGATCCATCAGTTCTGGTACCTAGATATAATGAGGCTACTGTTAAATTAAAGGTTATTGATAACCTTAGAAGCTTTCGTCTAGTTGACTTATCCGATAGGTGGTTTATGCAGGTATATGGAGTTTAAGTGTCCAACCTATAACACAATGTGTCTTTTATTTGTGTATTTGTATTCTAGTTTCCCTATGTTCCTATTTTCCTTTGTGTTCCTATTTCCCTTGTGTCGATTGTGTTCAATGTTCTAGTGTATGTTTAAGTGCATGTTGTGAATGCGCTTTTAAACAAAACAAAAAAACAAAAAAAAAGAAATACTATTTACCCCTTTATAGAAAGGATTCACAAAAAAATTGATTAATTATATTATTTTTTAAATATTAATAGTTATAATAATTATTTATTACTAACGAAAGCTCTCTTTTACTTCTCCAAGTAATCCCTGTCTCGTCTCGTTTTTAATCAGCGCTCTTTATTATAAAATTACTATAAAATGTCATCTATTGACAATATGTTTAAATGTTCCGTGTGCCTAGACGGTTTTCCTTTAAATTCATTATACACACTTCACTGTAATCATGCATTTGACAACGAATGTTACCAAGGTATTATTAAAACTGTAAAGAATTCACCAAGATGCCCATTATGTCGTGGTTGTTTTAACGACTATGATATACTCAGAATAACTGAATATTCTTCTCTTATCGAAAGCAATCTTGACTTATTTGATGGAATTACTTCTATCTTAGATATCTTATTAAATATTGATTTACCAAAAGTCCCTGTTTTCGAAAATCATTCTGAAACACTCAGGGAAATGCCATTCTTTGAAGAAATTGAAGATTCTGAATATTCTGTAAGCATTCTTAACCCGTTACCTTATACCGCGGACTTAATTGAACATCAATATTTAGATGCTTACATTAAAATTTGGGATACATTATATAACTATAACTATGAACCTCAAGAACAACAACAAAATATTAATGATTCTACAATACCACCTAGACAATCACAAATCGATATTTTTCAAAACGATGATGAAAATGATGACCCAATCAATATTTTTCAAAACGATAATGATGATTTTCATAATCATTACAACTATGCTGAAAATGATTTTCATTACAACGATTCTGAAAATGAGGACCAAATCAATAATTTTCAAAATTTTTATGAGGATGATGACTATAAAGTTAGTAATAATTATGTATCATCTGTATATAACTTTAAATTTAATAAATTCAAAACAGTTCGTAGTAGAGGTATATCTTATAAAATACACTATATGTGTGAAATTCAATTTCAAAGCTTAAATATTCTTGAGGCATTTTCATATTTTAAGAGATTTATTCCAAGAAAATATTCTAAATTTATCAGTTTTGATGAATTCAGAGAAGATACTATTACAATTCCATTTGATGATGTCGATGTATCTGACAGATATTGTAATCTAATTACATATGATGAACGAAGTCAAAAAGTTACTTTTAAATCGTCGATGACTAATTTGATGGACCAAATAATTGCAAATAATGAATTTATTCATATTTCAAATGGGTCTGGTAGAAACCGTAACAACAAACAATTTAAAATCTGCACATCAACTGTAATAGATCCAAGATATAATAGTATCCTTATAGATTCTGAAAATATAAAATTCAAATTTATATGTAGCTCACATAGATTTCAATTAACCAATTATAATTAAAATTATTATAACTCGTCTATATTTTATGTTTCCTTTTTTCCTTATGTTTCATTTTATCCTTATGTTTCATTTTATCCTTATGTTACCTTTTTTCATTATGTTTCTTTCATTTATATTTAATTTAAAAAAAAACAAATAAAAAACAAATAAAAAAATAAAAAACAAATAAAAAAATAAAAAACAAATAAAAAACAAATAAAAAACAAACAAAAAACAAACAAACAAGACATAATATTATCCCTTTATAGATTTAAAGAATTTATATTAAAATATAAAAATTGATATTATTTTTTTAATTATTATGTGAATTATAACTATTAAAAATGGAATCCCCGAATACATGTGCAGTGTGCTATGAAGATTACTCAGTTAATGAGTTATTCATACTATCTTGTCATCATAGATTCGATTCAGGTTGTTTAAACCATATTTTGGAGTCAAATAACCATTGCTGTCCTCTTTGTAGAAAAGATTTTAACTATAATACTATTGTAGCTATTAAGACCTATAATAGTATTATAAAAAATGATAAATCATTATTCAATAATATTACATTTATGTTAGATTTAATGCCAAAATTAAATTTAAAAGAATCATCATTAATGTTAGATTATTTAATGAATTTTCAATATAATGTAGATATTGATTTTAAAAAGTTATATATTTATGATTTTAGATTTAGTAAATATAAGATTGTTTCATATACTGAAAATGAACAAAAAATTAAATATAAAATCCATTTTATGGTTTCTATTGAAATTATAACAACAGATACAAATAACGCATTAATTATGTTTAAGAACCGAGTACCTAAAGCATATAGAAAATTTATTACAGACGTAGAATTTATAAATAAAGTATGTTGTACAGATTATAAGGATTATGATTTATCTAAAAATTGTAGAATAAAAGATTACTTTGCTGTAACTTTGGATGAAAAAGTTGATAAATTAACAGTGCATTATTTTCAATGTATGATGAACTTAGACATAATTGATAATATTATTTCAGGTACAAATGCAATACATATCCGTAATAAAAAGAATGAAAAATATTATACCGTAAACGATAATCTATTACCATTACCACGAAATGATAAGATATACTGTGCAGATAAAATATTTTTTAAACCAGTAAGATTTTAAACCATCACAATAAATAAATAATTTGTTTAAAATTATATTTTTATAAAAAGTTGATTCAAATCTAACTATTTATAATTATGATATAAAATAAATAATAATGGGATTTTTTTCATTTTTAACAGAAGATACAAAAGAATCTATCCAAATATATTTATCCAATAAACCAACTATCGTTTATATGAAAGATAATATGAACAATGTTTGGATTGAAACAAATTACAAAGGTTATGGTATGTTTGGTGGCAAAGATATATTTCTATTATTTGGTGAAATGAACAATCTACCAGATGACAGGTTACTATGTGTAAATGAATGGTATAATAATTCAAAGAAATATTACTATCCAATATTAGTATCTAACAAAGACTATAAATGGTCAAATATCAAACCGACATTTTGTGAATATCAAGGCTATTTTTATCCAGATGATTATTCAGATGAAGAAGAATAATTAATAATTAATTGGTTTATCTTATCATCAAATGGTAGAGTATCATTTATATTTTTATTAAAATTTATAAAAAAACTAGATAAATATGTATTCAAATCATTATTATTTTTATTTATAGTATATCTTGAAAGTTTTTTAATAAAATATGGTATTTTACCAGTATAATCATTCAGCATATAGTTTACAATAAAACTAGTTATATTGCTAATAAATGATAAATTATAAATTGGAATTAAAAATGAATCATCATCGTTAAATAATATACGATTACTTTTATGAAACCATATGATATTATCATTATTGATTAATTTCTTTATTAAAAATAATAATTTGATATTCTTTTGATTAATAACCGGAAACTGAATAGTTATATAATAAAATAGAAATGGAAAAAAAATATCAGTTTTTGATAATAATTCAGGAAACGATTTAATTAATAAATTTACAGAATTAACGATATCATCAACATTTGTTTTATTTAAAAATGTATATATAAACAAGTAATAATCAGAATCTTTTAAATTATCGAATGAATTATAATGAATATAGTAATCTTGCAAAAGACTATAATTTGAGTTTATTAAACATAATTTAAACATATTTTTATTAAATTCAATTTGATGGTGTTTATAAAACCAATTATAAACGCGAATAGAATGTTTTGATAGATGATTATATATTTGAGAATCATTACGATTATTAAAATAAATTAAATTATCATTCAATACGTTTAATAAATAAGTATAAATATCATCAGTAATGTAAGAATCATTATATTTTAACACATAATAATATAAATGATTGTTAGACATATCTTGTTGTACCGATAAATTAAAAATCATTAAAATAAAGTTATCATAAAATATTTTAAATGATAATGGACAATCATCATAAAAATTAAAAAAAGATTTAAAAATATGAAAATTATTAGATATTTTAATAATATTGGTAACCATTATAATATTATTATGTTTTTGTGTTAAAAAATAAACTTGATGATTTATATCTAAAACCAATCTTTTATAAATAAATTATAAATAATGTTTAATTCATCTAGTCAAGCTTCTCAAGATCAATTCGTATATCAAGTATTATTAAGAAATAATCCAACCTATAAAGGGTTCTTTTTGGATATTGGTAGTAATCATCCAATTAATATTAATAATACATATAATTTAGAAACTCATCACGGATGGTCTGGTTTATTATTTGATTATAGCGATACATATGCATCTATTACTAAAGAAATTAGAAAAAATCCATTCTTACAATCAGATGTTACTTCTATAAATTGGACTGAATTAATTGAAAAATATAATATTCCATCAGTAGTTGACTATGTTAGTTTCGATGTAGATGATGCTAGCTTAAAAGCGTTAAATATTTTTCCATTTGATAAACTTAAAATTAAAGTAATTACAATGGAACACGATTTTTATTGTAGAGGTGAATCAGTAAGAGATGAAATGCGTAGAATCTTAACAAGTCACGGATATCAAATCATATGTAAAGATGTTAAAAATATTGACAATGAATATGAAGATTGGTGGTATCATCCAGATTTCGTAAACTATGATGATATTAAATATCTTGAATCTGAAAAGATTGAATGGTCTGATATTCAAAAGAAATATATTTAAACAAATATAGATAATCAATAAAAATTATTATTAGTATAAAGTTATTAATAATATTTTTTATATTTTTAATGAAGCTGAAAACCAGTTATTAGGTTTATTATTTTTAAATTCAATACAAAATAATTTATCAAGATGTGTATTGATTAAAAAGAACCATTTAAAATAGTTACGTTTTAGGTATTTTGATAATCTCTTGTTCTTTTTAAATTCAACAGTACAAGCGTGTGGATTTATATTATTATAAAAATATTGTTTACCATCAATATGACATACATTATCTGTATCTGAAAACTCTATTTGTAAATTTTTATAATCAGTTAACCAGATAGTATTATGTTTAAATTGGTCATTATATGATTCTTGTGTATTAAAATCATTCATTAATCTAGTTATAGTATTATTAAATTCACCACAGTTTAATGTACGGTAATAAATATAATTTCGTCTTATAAAAAAATAATGACCACAATCATTTTTAATATCAATTGTAATATATTCAGTTTCTAAACAATGATTTGGAATTAAAATTGTAAATGGAGAAAATGTAGAATATC
>JACCDO010249804.1_pt1 | contig 13367 bp, 4 predicted proteins | sample 7446101 | NCBI WGS metagenome assembly JACCDO01 (sample SAMN15323440, study PRJNA562643) | freshwater metagenome | isolation source: river surface water | place: USA:Blue River Watershed | collected 2017-08-16
AATAATTTTATGAAATATATTTTTATACTTTTTATAGTATACTTTTTCTTTTACATTTATACAAAAATATCTACATGGAAGCATCGCATATTAATGATCTTATTTGGATTAACTTTAATAGGTGCTTCATTACATTATAATAAAGCTGCGAAAGATAGTAAATCCATATTAAGTAAAGAGTTTTTACTTCCCATTATTATAACCATCATACTATTTAATTTATTTATTTATATAGCTTTTTTCCGAAAATATACTTTTGATTTAATTCAACCATCTATGATTGCTTTTAATGAAGGTTATGTATCTTCTATTTCCAATTTATTATATTCATTAACAATTGTAATGATTGTTTATGTAATTGTATTTAGACAATATAATTATAATACACCGAGTTCAAATACACTTCAACCATTAATATTAGGTGTTATTGTAATGATATCACTCTTTTATTTTATAGCAAAATTTGTGATACAAATTGGAATGGTAAAAAAGTATAATGTAACAAATGTAATGATATCATTATATTTAATTTTTAGTATATTTGTATGTTTTTATTTATATATGTTTATAACATCATTACAAAAATTAGCAAAAGATAGTCCGGAAGAAGCAGCAAAAAGAGCAGCTCTTGAAAAATCATTTGAATCTCAGCCAAAAATAGTTCAATTTATCCAAAAAAATATAATATTAGTAATATTAGCATGTATAGTATTATTATATTGGATTCGAGATAATATACATTGGAATCGTTTTTCAGCATTAGGTTATTTAATATTAACAATTATGATGATATATACATCAAAAGTTGTTGCGCAAGTTCAAAGTGTAGTTGGTGGTGCTTTAAGCGCAATTTACTTTTTGGAATGGTTATTAGTGACAAAGTTAAGATGGAATAGTGTAATGAATGTATTTAATATCATCTTTAGTGGAATAGAAGTATCCAATAAAGATATGCATACTACTCCTGTAATGTATGTAAAAGAATAATCTTTTTTTACAAAAATAATTTATAAAAATTTTATAAAATAATGATTTTATAAAAAATGAATTTAATAAAAGATGATTAAATAAAAAAAGTGATAAATTAATTAATTTTTGAATTGATTAACAAAAAAATAAAATTAAATACTTCATTCCATATATGTTTTCTTGATGAAATATCAAATGGATTTTTAACTAATGTAGCATTTTTTATTTTTTTTGATAATATTTCTTTTTGAATTTCTTTTTTTTTAGAAATGTTGTTATTAGAATCATTATTTAAATGATTATTAAAATCATTATCAGAACCTAAATAATTAGTTTCAATGATACTTTTTTTAAGAGGAATATAATTATTTTGTTGATCTATATAAATAATGTCGTTTGAAAATAATGTTATCAACATAAGTTTTATATTCTCAATATCTATATCTTTAGTTTGTAATAAAATTTTATATCCTTTTTTAATAATTCGTTTATAATTATCATCTTGAATTGTAATATTTTTAAGATATATATTTAATTCATGAATAATATCATCGAATGATTTTGAAAATATATTTGAAATATGTAATTTTATACTCATTTTATATATGTGTATATTAAAAAGTTCTTTATATGTATATTTATATTTTTACAAAAGATATAAAACTAATTTATAAAAAAATATTTTTAAAATAAAATACAAATTTTATTCTTTTTTTAGTGGTATTAAGAGTTATTTAAATATTAATTTAATTAAAAATAATTTTATAAAAAGTGATAAAAATAGTTAATAAAAATAGTCTAATAAAAATAGTCAAATAAAAGAGTAATTTACTGTATAATCACGCCACTGGCGTAATATTGCCAACATATGTTGGCTTTATGGCGAATTTTGTATTTCTATATTACTATACTCATATTTCTTTCTTAACTTTAATTCCTAACTCTTTCGATTTATTTAATAAATAATCTGAATAATTTCTTATATAAACAAGTAATATAATCCATAATATTATCAAAAATAAGAATATTTTATTTATCAATTCTATTTTATTATTAAATATAAAATAACATATTATATATGATATAATGATTAAAACGGAAGTAATAATTAAAAAATAAGAAGATAATACAGAAAAATAATAATCTTGTCTGTTGGCATCTTTAGAATCTTCATATAATTTATCTTTTTCTGGAGTTAATGGTATATAAGAAATTTCTCCATTTGGATTTCTTTTAACAATATTCCAATATTGTGGTACTGTTTCATATAAAGTTTCCATTTTTTAAATATATATATAATAAATATTTTTTTATAAAATTATAAACTTTTTATTTATGATAAAATGTTGATTTTAAAATTAAAAATAATGGGCTAATGCGTTCTATTGAAAATTGCCCTATACTATGTTCTTTGATTTCATTTTTAAATCCACTTTCATAATACATATATCTACTATCATTTCCACAAGAAATAGATAATGGTTTATTTGTTTGATTGATAATATGTACTGAAGCGTGATTTATAAAAGATGGGTCTTCAGGATTATCAAATAAAAATGTAATCACTAAATTTAAATGAAAATTTGTATTTTGATACACTTGCGGAATCATTATATAAAATCGCGATATATCCTTCATTGTTATATCTACAACAATATTTTTAATTAACTTTTCTTCAACATTATTATTGGATTCATCATCATCATTTATACTAATTAATTCTTGAGATGATCTTTTAGTTAAATTATTTTGAGCCGCAGTAATGGTATATTTTTTCTGATTTTTCGGTTTTGAAACCATATTTTCAAAAATGGAAAGTGGTAATGATAATTCCGAAGATAGTGTATGATTGGAAAGTAAACAAGTGCCAAGTTTTTCACTATGACCAAAGAAATTTTCACCATCATAAAAAAGCATTCCATTACATAATTGATCTTGATTACCTATTTTTAAACCTTTTTCAATATATGCTCCACCACGAACTTGAAGAGCACCGTTTTTATAAATGGTTTTATCTTTATCATTTGAAATGTATTCAGAAACTGGGGTATTACCAGTTATTTTTAAATTTGTAATATCTAAATTCTTTTTTGTATTTAACATTTTTTTATAAAAATGTTTTTAAAACTATTTATAAAAAATTTAATTATTTATAAATATGAACGTTTCTTTTATATATAAAAATTATATTTATTATTTTATGATCTATTAAATAAACCGGTTCTAATATATTTTATTATTAAAGGTTTATTTGTTTCAATAACTCTATTAAATTTGAAAAAATCCAATAATTTATTATCATCTTCTAAATTAAAATTATTATTTTTTGAAAAATCAAGATTATAATGAATTAGATTATTATAATATTTATAAAAATTATTCATTAATATATTTATTTTATTTCTATCATTTGCTTCAATAGTAATTAATAAATTGTATAATTCATTTATATTTTCATATTTTTTATAAAAAATAATTAAATATAATAATTTTGTAAATAATATATTATTTGGAGTTATACTTCCATTATTTTTAATTTTTATTAATATATTATCATTAACATCATAATTATTTGTACCATTTCGTTTTATTTTATCAGTATTAAATACACAATCGCCACAACTATCATATATTTTTAATTTGTTAAAATATTCTTCTATATTTCTTAGATTTGTACCGTTATTTATACTTTTTTTAACAATTAAATATTTAGATATTATATTATATAATTCATTTATATCAATAAAAATATTTTTTTCATAATTATTATAATTAATATAATATATTTGTAATGGATGTAATTTATTTAAATTAATATTTGTAACTAACCCATTACTAAAATATAAGTTATGATCTAATAATTTTTCATTAAAAATATTTCTTTTATTAAATTTATCTTCAGGCTCTCTTCCATCAATTCCTACACATAAATCTTTAATATACCATTTTAATAAATCATTATTCATCGTATTATAATTATGACTTTTTTCAATTAATTTATTTTGAAGCTGTTGTAAAAATGATAAATTTCCATTTAAAAAATCTTTATTTGTAATATTTTTAGATAATAAAAATGTAAAATTATTTTTTGTATAAGATTCTCTATTTTCATCTTGTACTTTTTGTATACTTTCACTTTTTTGTAGATTTAATTGTTGATTCATATCAGATTCATTTTCATATTGTATAGATTGTAAAAATTCTTTTTCCGCAAAACTTATATTTATCTCATCTATATTAAAATCATTTTTACATTCATCAACTAATAATTCATTTTGTAATTTATCATTATTTTTAAATTCAATTAAATAATCTATTTTTTCTTTAAATAATTTTTTATCATTTTTAACTCTTCTATTTAAATATTTTAGTATTTGTAATTTCATTAAATTTGATGTATTTTCTATATAAATATCACCATTCTTTTTAATTAATTTATATAATTTAAGTAATAATAAATTATTACTATTTTCATTAATTGTTACATTTGTTATTAATTTATTATAATCACTATTATTTAAATAAAAATCAATACTATGTGTAACATTTATTTTTCTTAATCTAAATATACCTTGAGCAACATCTGTTAATTTATTATCTAAACTAATTGTTACTAAACCATGTAATAATATTGGTTGTTTAAAATCAATACCAATACTATTTTTTTGGTCATAATATATAAATAATTCATTTTGACTATATATTTCATTATTATATGGTATAATTATATTTTTATTTATTTTAACCATTTTATTATTATTTTCATTTACAAATAATATTTTTCTCTTTCCATCAAATATATCAAATAATATATCAATTATAGTATCTTTTGGAGTTTCTAATATAATACCACCAACATCAATTAATGATTCATAATTTAATATATTTTTTTGATTAAATAAATAATGTAAAAATTTATATTCATTTATTTTTGTTAGTTTTTGTTCATATATATTTTCATTAATATTTAGTCTAAATTCATATAAATCATTTAATTCTATAGGTAATTTTGATTCATCATAATATGTTATTTCTGGTTTTTTATCTATTAATAAACCTAAAAATGATGATTTAATTGCGCCTTTTGAATAATTATCAATTACAATTTTATTTATTAAATTTGTTATATAATTATTTTTTACATTCATAATATCATTTAATTTAGTTTTATTATTTATAACATTTTTTAAATAAGTGTGTTTTTTTAGAATAGTCCCATTTTCACCAACTAAATTGGTAGTAAAAACATTTCTAACAACTCCATTTTCACCAATATTTTTGTTATTATTTAAAGTTACTTTTTTGGAATTATTTAAAATATTATAAATTTTTTTATACGAGTTTATTTTATTTATATTAGCTTGATTTAATTCAATTTTTAATTTTTTATTTTCTTTTTTTATTATTTTTTGATATCGTTCTAATGGAACATTATTTAATACATTATTTTTAACATTAAGTGCCATTCTTTTATTAATAATAGAATTATTATTTTGATATTCGTAATTATTTTCAGTAAGACTTAAATTACCTACATTTATTTTATTATAATTATTTATTACTCCATTTCCTGCTCCAGCAGCTGAAGAAGAACCATTATTCATAGCAGATGAAGAAGAACCATAATTCATAGCAGATGAAGAAGAACCATAACTCATAGCAGCTGAAGAAGAAGGACGATTCATACCACCATAAGTTTGTTTATTAAATATTTCAATATTAAAATTATTATTAAACATATTTAATGTAATTTCTAAAGGAATATTAAAGTATGGTGTTCCAGAAAAAATAATTTTATTTTTAAAGAAACCTAAAACATCAATAAATGAAATATTTATATGTTCATTATCTATATTAAAAAAAATAGGTATAATAACATTATAAAAATATTCATATAATAAATCATATATATTTATATGTAGTACTTCTTTATGTTTATTTATTAAAAAAATTAAATATTCTTTATTTGTAATAAATGTTGAATTTTTATTATATGTAGTAATTATACTACTAATATCATCTTTAAAAATATTATAAAATGCTGGTAAAAATAATTGAATAACAATATTGTAATTAATATCTTTATATTTATCTAAAATACTAAATATTTTTAAAATTAACATTTGTAAATCTAATGGTCTGATTGAATCTTTATTCCATATTTTAATATAACCTAAAATGGTAATACCTAAATATAATTCAAATTCAGTAAATTTAGAACCTTTATTTGGTTTATTAATTTTTTCAAAAGGAATACATGTAAAATAATTTAAATCTTTTTTATAATCCGATAAATTTACATTATCTATACTAATAAATCCATATTCTTTATTTAAACTCCATTTTGATATTATTTCTAATATTTCAGTTATTTTAGTTTTAAATTTGATTTTCCATTGTGGTGATATATTTGTTTGATTTTTAATTTTATTAATAATATTTGTACTTAATGCGTTAAAATTAAGAGTTTGTTTAATTTCCTTTTTTACTAAAATAGTGTATAATGTATTAAAAATTTCATTACAGTATTTATGTGTTCTTTTTGTATTTTGACTCATATTTAAATTACTTTTTAATGGGTCAATCATTGAATCAATTTCATCCATTAATACTAATTTATCAGTTCCAATAAATTGATTTATTAAAAGCGATACTGGATTTGTTTTATTTTGAATAAATTCTAAAAATTTAATTTTAATATTTGTATCGCTGATAATATATAGTTCATTTTTATTTAAATTATCTTTAATATTTTTATTTATTATATAATTGCGGTCAAAATATTTAATATATGAATTTAAAATATTAAACGAAGAATTGACTAAATGTTCAGGTAATAAAATAATAAATCCTTTATAATTACTTCTTTTATTAAAATATTCATTTAATATAATTAATGGTGTAATTGTTGTTGTTTTACCCATTCCCATTAATAATTGATATGCTATTTCATAATTATTTTGATTAATATTTGTATATATATCTTTAATAAAATTTGATTGGTCTTTTCGAATATAATATCCACTTTCTAATTCAAATAATATTTCATATATTTCTTTTTCTTTAACTAAAGTTGAATTAGGTAAAGAAGCGGAAGCACCTGTACCTGGAGCAAAATTATTTTCTAAATTTCGACTATTTATAGCTCTTTCTTCTGTTAAAATAGAATTAAAAGAGTTAATAATATTTAAATCTAAACTTTTATAAATTTCAGCAAAAGCTAAACAATTTTCATTAAATGTTCTTTCTAAAGAATTATTACTTTTTTTAACATATAATAAATTATATATATCATTTAATATGTTTATTACATTTTTTATATACATAATATTATATAAATCTTTTCTATTTTTTAAAATAATATTATTTAAGTTATATAAATTACCAGTTTCTTTATTTCTTTCATATATAGTTGTTATTCTTTTATTTTGATAATGTGTAAATATGGAATTTACAGTATTATTTTGATAAATTATATTAAAATTGTTAAGTAAATCATTTAATACACTTGATTTATACAAATCTAAAAATTCATTATTATTAAAATTATATCTTTGTAATAAATTTTTTTTACAATATAAATTAACTTTTTTATAAAAATTTTTTAATTCATTATCTATTGAAGCTAATATATTTAAACTTTTAATTGCTGATAAATTTGTATTTTTTAAACTTTCAAAAAACATATATAATTTATTATGTATATCATATATATTTCTATCAATTTCTACTAATGTTACATCACTATTATTTAATCTAGTAATCATACTATCTTTATTTAAAAAATCTTGTCGTTTATAATTTTCATCATATGATAAATAATTATTTTGAATATAAGACCATAATGGAATATTATAAATATTATTTTTTATAAAAAATATATTTAAATCAATATAATTATATGGTGTTATAACATCTCTATTTAATAAATTATTATCATTTAATAAATTATAATAAAGATTAATATTATTATATAATTGTAAATAATTATTATTTAATCCAACTGAAATCATATACATAGATAATTCATCTATATTATTTGTTTTAATTGTTAAAAGAGAATTATCTAGTGATAATAATAAAATATTTGATTGATAATCTATATGTTTTAACATAGTATACATTTGTTGTGTTAATTTACTACCATAAATAAAGTTAATTTGTTCATTTGAATAATTATATATAATATCTATGTTTGTTTTAATATATATATTTGAAATAAATAAAATTATTTTAAAATTATTTGTTTTTATATTTTTTAAAACAAATATATTATCATTATTATTATAATACATGTTTAATAATTTATAATTTATTATATTTTCTCTATTTAAAATTAAATATGTTTCATTATTAACAACATCAATTAAAAAATCTTCATTTTTTGTTTTATTATATAAAAATACATATTCTGGATATTTAATATTAAAATATAAATATTCGTTTAATCTTTCATTATAAAAAAATATATTATTATATTCATATGTATTTAAAATATTAACTATTAATGTATTATTAATTTGTTTTACTAAATTATACACTTGATTATTTAATTTATAAGAAAGATTATAAATAGTATTGTTTGAACTATTTTTATAACTATAAAGATATAAATTATATTTAATTGTTTTATTATTAATTTTATTTATATATATAACTTCTCTTTCTTCTCTTTCTCTTTCTTCTAAAAGATCATTTTTAATAAATATATAATTTAATAAATTAAGACTTGTGTAATGTGATAAAATTTTAGCATCAAATTGTCTTATATTATATTTATGTTGTAACATTACATAATCTTTTACAAATATACTATTTTCATCATTTTTTTGATTATAATTTAAACTATCTTTAATAACATAACTATTATAACTTTCTTTTAATACTTCTAAAATATTTATTGGATTATTATTAGAATAAATAAATAGTGCTTCTAATTCTGTACTATTTTGTTGAATTTCGGATTTTAAAAAATCATTAATTTCATAAAAGTTATTATTTAAATATTTTTGTAAATCTAATTTATTAATTTTGTTAATATTTTCTTCTTTATTTAATTCATTTTTATTATAAAAATTATATAAAATTAATAAAATAATGTAATTATTTTTATTTGTATTATTACAAAAATTTATAATTAAATCAGGATTAATATTTTTAATTTTATCAAAAAATAAATTTATATTATCCATTTTCATAAAATTATAATGAATATTATTATTTATTAAATGTGTTTCGTCATTTTTTAATGAAAAATATATATTATACGCACTTATTTTTTTTTCAACATTTCTAGGAGCAACAGACGCATTAGCACCATTTCTAGGAGCAACAGACGCATTAGCACCATTTCTAGGAGCAACAGACGCATTATCGCCATTTCTAGGAGCAACAAACGCATTAGCACCATTTCTAGGAGCAACAGACGCACTAGCACCATTTCCAGGAGCAACAGACGCATTAGCACCATTTCTAGCAAAATTGCGTGGTTCAGCAAGTGAGGTAGCAATATTAGAAGGTGAATTATTTTTTTTAGGAGAACCATATAAATTTTCTTCTTCATTTATTGGTGTTGGTACAAATACATATGGTTGAACTAATTTTTTTTTATATGAGTTAAATTCGTTATTAATATTTTTTTCTTCAGGAATATTAAATAAATTATAGTATCTATTTAAAACAATATTAGAGCCGATTAAATAAAAATATTTATCACAACTTAATCCTGTTATATTATTAATAAAATTTAAATGTTTACTTAAAGAATTATTTTTTATAATTTGAATCATAATATTAAAATCTTTTGAAAAATTAAATAATACATCCCAATTTTGAAAAATAAGGTTTAAATTAGTAAGATTTGTTATATGAAATATTTCGCTTTTTTTTTTTAAATGTTTTTCTTTATTTTCTAAAATTTTATTCATTGTTTGATTTCTAGATGATGTTAATTTGTTATTTAACAATACATCAAATATATTTGAAATATTTAAATTACTTATTTTTTCATTAGTACTTATAATTTTATTTTTAATTTTTAATAGTTCAACATTGTTTAATATTAATTCATAATATTCATTAATATTTATATTATAAAATATGTAAAATAATATATTTTTTGTATTATTATTATTATTTTTATAAATTGAATTTAAAAAATAATAATCTAAAATATATTTAAGATTTTCATCATCAATATCATATTTTTCAATAATATAATTATTATTACGATTATTAAAATTTTGTAAATTATTTATATTATTTTTTTTATTATTTGATTTTAATAATAAATATAATAATATATTTTTAATAATACCATATTTTTCTACAATATTAATATTTTTAAAATATATATGTGATGAATATTTTTCAATATAAAAATTATAAAAATTTGTATTATTTATCGGATTAGATTCAAAATCAGTTTTTTCAAAAATATAATTTCTTTCATATGTAATAACATATTTATAATTTTTACTTATATTTAATAATATGTTAAAAATATCAATTAAATAAATATTATAACATAATTCTAATTTTTGTTCTTGTACACTTTTACTAGCTTTATTTAAAATAAATGATATATGTTCCATAATAATTATTTCGTCTAGATTAATTATAATAACATTTGTATTATTAGTTGGGTCAACAAAATAATCAACATTTTCACGTAATAAAGATATATTATTATTTAATATTTTTAAATATTTATTTTTTATAATATTATAATTGCGAAAAAAATAATTCATAGCGTTTGTTAAATAATCTTTACTTTGAATAGTAATATATTTAGTTTTATCAATATTAACAATTTGTTTATTAGAATAGATATCGTTAATTAAATTTATTATTTTATTTTTGTATAAATCTTCTAAACGATTATCTTTTAATAAAATATAAAATGTATTTATAAATAAATTTAAATTATAACTGTTATGTAATATATTATAATTTCCATTTTTTAAATTATTTTTACAAATTGTTAAAAAATCGATTAAATAATATAAAGTATTGTTTTTTAAAAAAGTATAAAAATTCATATATATAGTTTCATTTAAATTTGTTAAAAAATAATATTTTACAAAATAAAATATACAAAAAAAAGTACATGAACCTGACATTTGTAATAAATCATTAAATATTTCTTTTTTTTCATTATCCTTAAATATTAATTCAAGTTTATCATAGAAATATTTATCATATGAATTTCTATAATCTTCAGTAATATAAATATTTGTAATATTGTTTGTAACCTTTTCAATTAAATCTAAATGTGATATTAACTCATTATTATTTGTAATTATTTTATCAAAATCATTTGTATTGTCTTCTCGTAAATTTATAGAACTAATATTTCTAAATAATTCATTATTTATTAATTGTTCAAGATTTTTTTTTGAGAAGTCAATAAATTGAGTTAATTGTTTATTATCTATAATTCTTATTGATTCTGGAGGATTTACTCCCATAATCTTTGTATAAAAATTTAAGAGTGCACTTAGATTTTTATTTATATTTTCTAAATTGGTACTAATTTCTATATTGGTCTCTTTTAAATAAAAAATATATTTATATTGTATGATTTTTCCAATATTATTTTTTAAATAATCTATAATCTGATTATGTTGATAATCTAATAATCTTTCAGTTAAAATTTTTTGTATTTTATTCTTAAAATCAAATATAAAATTTGATTTAAAAATATTGTTTAACTCATCACTTTCATTAAGTACACCTTTGCTATAGAGTATTAAAGAATATATAAGTTTTAAAAAAAATTCAAAAAAATTACGTTGTTTTAAATGTGTATTTTTTATATTACTAATACTATGTATATTACGAATATAACTGTTTATAAAATGATATTTTTCCAAATTATTATCTTCAAAATCCATATTTAAATCTGTAAAACCAAAGGTTTCATTTAGTCTTTTAATTGATTCTAAATATTTATATTTTTCATTTGGATTATATTTACAAAAATGAATAATTTTTAATAATTCTCTTATTTGTTCAAAATTTACATCTTTAATTTTTATACCAATATTATTATTATGTCTTTCAACACCTTCACCTGAATTAAATATAAATAAATCATAATTTGTACTATTTTTTTTTATAATACGTATTGTAATAGCATGACCACCATTTATATCACTCCATCCACCTAGAATTAATATATCATTTTGTGTTGACACATATTCAATTTTTTTATCAATATCTTGAATTAAATTATAACTAATTAATTTTTTGAATAAATTTTTTAAATGAACTAATTTTTTATTTTCATTTTCGTCTAAACCCTGATTTTTATTCATAAATATTTCAATTAATTTAATAAAATTTTCTGTTACAATATTACCAGTATTACCATGACCTTCTTTTATATAACTATCATATAAAAAATGTTGTATAAATGGATTTTCTAATGGTGAAATAAATAGATGTCTTGTTGATGATGTTTTTATTCTATATATATTATCAAATATATCAAAATCTTTTTTAGATAATATTAAATTTGATTCCATTTCATTCATTTTTCTATTTATTATAAATATTAAAAATATTTATAATAAAACATAAAATAATATTATATTTTTTATTTAATTTTTTTAACTTGAATATTCAACACCTGCTAATCCTTCAAAAATGTTTAATATATTATAATTTAAAGCATAAATCGTAATAATTGGGTCAATTAATTCTGGACTAATATTTACATATAATTGTTTACTCGCAAAAGCGCTCATATTACAAGCACCAGATGGTTGCCACGCTTCCGGACGAAGAGCAAAAGGATATGTATAAATATAATTATTTGGAACCGATGTATGATATTTGAGTGGAAGGACCGATCTAAAGAAAATATTATCTTTCATTTCAACTATTTCACTTCCTTCTAATAAAAGTTGTCCACTAATCATTGGATCGCTTCCGTTTACTTCACCATTTTTGTAAGATTGTGAACTAAAGTTAAACCATTCATTTCCGCCGTATGGATAAACGGATAATACGGAACTATTTTGAATCACCCATACAATTTCTTTTACTGGATTATAAAAATCTAAATCAATGGTATGTTGAAGATTTGCTGGAGCAACACCATTATCTAAAGGACCATTTGAAGATAATGAAAGTGCGTTTACTTGGACTTGTTCAATTAAATATTGATGAGGACGACTTGCGAAGTTAAACTTTTCTTCTTCATCTAAATAAATGTAATCAATTTCTAAATGAGCCGCACTCATATGAATATTTGATAAATCATTTGGATTCATAGGATTGCCATCCGATGAAATAATTAATTCATCTACTTGACGGAATTGGAAAATAAAGCGGACTTTTGCTGATTGAAGGGCTACTAATGGCAATGAAAGACCAATATTTTTACAAAACCA
>JACCDO011802359.1_pt1 | contig 13365 bp, 8 predicted proteins | sample 7446101 | NCBI WGS metagenome assembly JACCDO01 (sample SAMN15323440, study PRJNA562643) | freshwater metagenome | isolation source: river surface water | place: USA:Blue River Watershed | collected 2017-08-16
AAGTGAGCATTGATGATAAAGAACTGGCGGAGGACTTACGCGCATTAACCTTCGCCGCTAGACCCGAGCTGCTTAATCCATTCCGCACTGCAATAGGGAAGTGCATGACGAGTGCCAGTGGATATCCACAATTCACGAATTACACGCCTTTTTTTAAAGATATTCTTGATTATATATTTATCACCTGTGAGGATTCGGGAATAGGCTGTCACCCATTGCGAGTGTTGCGTACAGCCCCGTTTCCCAATGAACGACAGCTCGGAGCGCGCGTAGGCCTGCCTAACCTGGCACATCCCTCTGACCACGTAGCCTTGGCACTGGATTTGTGCTTTGAGTAAACTGAGCTGTGAAATATGGCTTACTCCAGGCCTGTCACGCCCAAAGGGAGTGTGTGGAATTCACAGATCATTGATAAAGCATGCGCACAAGAGCCCTTTGTTGATTTTATAGCACCATGTAAGTTTAATATAATAAAATGTGAAACAATTATATTATGTAATAATTAACTTTCAGGACACCTTTGGCACAGGAGGGCACAACTACATGTCACTGCTGACCTCTGTTTTGCAGTGCGACTATCCAAGCGTGAGTACAGTAGGGTTGGAGTAAAAAATCATGTGGGCCCAAGCATCCCAGCTTCAGCATTTCTGAAAATGCACTGCATGCGTACAAGCTTCGCTTGGACATAAGATCAACTTATATTATCTAATACTGATTAAAAAGTGTATATTCAGGGCCAGATATTCATAAAATATATTCTTGAGATTTTTTAAAACTTTTTATTACAATCTTCGCATTCAAAGCTAGATTAAATATATGAGTGACGAAGAAGAGGAATACGACGAGGAGGAGGAAGAAGAGGAGGAGGAGGATGGTGACGAGGAAGAAGAGGAAGGAGTAGACCAGGAAGCTGTGAAAACAGCGCTTGTAAAGGAAGATATTGCAATGCTGATGGACGTATTTGGATACATTGATCGTACGAGTAAGAGACTGGCATCTCGACTAGATAATGAATCACTTTCATCGAATCGTGGTGCCGGAGGGGGCGGAAATAAGGCTGCTCATAATAATATTTTACGAAGTACTGTTGGTGCCCCAATGAACAAAAATGGAGATGCTGGCGCTGGTGACCACGATAGTGACGAAGAGCAACACGAGCTTAGTGGAGGATGGTCTCAGTACGAACATATGGGGGATGCAGAACGCGGACTTTTGTTAGAAAAAGCAATTCTGGCTCTCGGTATAAATGACAATGCTTCGCAGCTGAATGACCGGCGGCAGTATGAGGCTGACGGAAATGCGGATAGCGAAGAGCGCAGACCAAACAGTCGCAGCAGAGGGCGATAAGTCCCCTTAGATTCATTTTTATACCTTTTATCGCCGCGTTACTGCCATGACGCAGTCTTTATTCCCAAGCGTCGTCATTTACGCACGCTCTCGCGATTTGTGTGATTATATCAAAAAAGATTAAATAAACAGTTAATATATTTAATAGAACATAAAGCTTAAAAAAGCGAATGGAAGACAGCACCAAGTTTTTAACGCTCTGATACTTCAGTTTAGAAGAAGCATCGAATTGACCAACGTTTGTTCATCTGCCACAGTGACTGCAGCCGCGGCTGCCGTCGAGCCACCCGCATGGGAATTTGCGAGAGAACTGGTGCGAGCAAGCAATTTCTGCTTGCGCTTTTCCGTTTCTGCTATCGCTTGCGCCCATCGAGCCTCACACTGCGCCGCACTATGTAGAAAATTGGCACCAATCGCCGATGTACGTATTCGGTCGGATACTCGTTCCCAAAACCCATGATCTTGTGTCACAGCATCGACACCTTGCACTACAGCTGCCGACTCCGTAGCATGTGCACTATACAGGGCCATAAACTCTTGAGGTGTCCACAATGGGCTACCGAAATTCGCTCCTTCTGCAAGCTTTTGCTGAACTGTCCCGACTTTTTTGGGCGAAGCAGGCGCAACCGCTACAGACTGCTTTTTACCGCTGCCCGGTGGTCTACCTCGACCACGCTTGATAGGTCCCTCTTGTTCAGACGGCACGTTCTCAAATGTCTGGCCTGTCTGTGCTTCTTGGGAATCGCCAGAGGGTGCCTGATTCTTTCGGGGTCTGCCCCTACCTCTCTTTCCATTAGGTCCACTGGAAGGCTTCGGGTTAACTTTAACAGAAGATTCAATATCGCTAAGAGAGTCGTTATTGTCATATTCGTAATCGCTGCCAGTCGAGCCGTCAGAACCAGACCTGGACAAACGCCGAGTCTCATCCAATGGTAAGAGCGTCAAACTTGGCTGAACAGCAGACAACTTCCGCTTGCGCGAAGTCAAAGCAGCAGATTGAGGGGAGCTAAGCTGCGGACCATCACGAGGCAGGTCAGCGAGTCGTGAAGATTTCGCGATTATACGACCACTTTGACTAATATGCATTTCGGCCGAAACTCCATCAGGGGACAACACTTGTGATTGTGCATTTATCTGCACATTTTGATCCGCAACTGCGAAAGAATCTATTCCAGATACAGATTCTGCAATTCTGTTTTTATCTCTCCCACTGCGACTCAAGCCTGTAAGGCTGTCTCTGGTATCTGAACCCAAGATAGCACCTCTCGACAAGCGAATTTTGCTTTGAACTCCAGGTAGTTGGCTCGGACTTAAAAGCTCAACACGGTTTCTGTGGCTACCATCTACAATTGATGACCGATTTCGGTTATCTATCGGACTGGAGCCTAAATTACGGATATGATCATGTGACGAATGCATTCGTTCGAGATCACGTGGACTCGAACTATGTCGACGAATGGCAGAGGACTGAGGGGAGGCATATGTTCTGATACTAGAGCCGATAGTACCATCATAGCTACGTCGAGCAGAGTTAGTATACCTGACTCCGTAATTACGTCCAAAATTGCTGGATCCCGGACTACCTCGCCCTACTAATCCTGCAACTTCACTAGTTAATTTGTGCACCTCGTCAAACTTTGAGCGAATAAGCGCTGCTCTTTGTAAAGCACTAAACGTCACATTATGCTCTAAGGAAAGGGCTAGAGATGGCAACAGTGCTGTAAGGGGTGTTGGTCCTGATCCTGCGGGTTTCTCTTGTGTGGATGTGTCGGAAGATGTTTGCCGAGCTGATAGCATCGTATTTCGAACCATGTTAGCATGTTTAAAGCGAAAGATTGCACCGCTTTGCAAAGCGTCCATTTTTTTCCTGAATAAAGAGGAAAAATAAAAAGATTCACATAAATCAGCCCACTAAAAATTCTGAATTCTGAAAACGAATTGACCAAACACGATGGAGAAAAGGGGTGAGATCAACGCAGCATATGCAAAAAATGAGAACACGCTATCATCTCTTTTGAATACTGAACAAGATTTGTTGGAGTGTGCTGCAATTACAAGAGACATAGCTACTTTGGCATGGTCAATTGAGCATGAACACATGCCTAATCTGGAAACTAGGCATATTTTAGAAATGAAACGAATCTTTGATATAATAGACAACTTTAACGATATTGTACTTCCGCAAGTGAAAGATCAAGTACGCCGGTACGAAGACTTGATAGACAAACTAGAATTACATCATGAGTCGAAAAATTTACCAATATCTTCATTTTTTAGTGGAATGTGGAGGTCCGGTTCATCTTCTAATGAAAATGAATCGCACATAAGTAAAATCGCTGAAATTCAAAAGCAACTCGAAACTGCACGATTACAATCGAAGAGCCATTCACAACTCTTAGAGCAGCTCTATAGTTCAAGGCGCAAATTGTCGATTGGTAAGGAAATAATAGAAGATAGCGAAAATAGTGACAGTGAACATGAATATGACGATCGGTTCGATTTGATTTAATATTATTATTTATGCTGAGTGTGCTTTATACTGACGTTATGCAATAAATGAAATTGGTACCTTAATTACTGTGCTCACTACTTTGTGTTGTTGTAAATATTATCTAAAAAAGCTTTATATTTTAGACATATAATTTCACTTTAAGTATTATTCATATTTAACGCATCAGACTCTTCGTCCAAGTATTTATTGATTGTGCATTGTACGCTAGAACCGCCACTGCCAACGGGAATGGCAAGTAGGCAAATGGTCTCACCTGTAAAACTCCCTTATAGTCTATTTCGTAAGTGTAGAAGTGCCCTACACCTAGTAGAGTGACACTGGCTACCATTGCATCTGCTGAGACATAACCCAGGTACCCTGCTGACAAAGTCAAAAGACCCATATTTCCAAGAGCAAGTGAAATTTGCTTGATCCACTTCTCGTCAAGAAGGCGCTTCAGGGAATATCCATAAAACTTGTACAGACTATAAATGGAATGAACCCAAAGCATGCCAGCAGATTGGAATTGAAGCTCACGGCTTTGTGCTTTTAGTTGAGGAAGGAAACTTAGAAGTGTTGTGGTGAGTGCTGTCAAGGAAAGAGCCTTATTAGCTTCAACAAGCGTCCAGTCCCAACCGCGTTCTAAGAAGAACATATCTTTTAAATTTGATAGTCGAAGCTTTTTAGTGGATTTGTCGTAGCCTGTATACAAACCTAAATAAGAACAAGCTACGATTCCGGTAATGGAAGTTGCAGATAATCTTATCGAGGCAGAATTTGATAATGATCTGCCACTCATTTCCAGCCAATATATTTTTATGAAATTCTCTATATATGAAATTATTTCTCTTAATATTGCTTTTTAATTTCCAGCCAAATAAAAATTCCATTTTCGAAATCATGAGTCGAAGTGCTTCTTTCATCAAGAGATAACACGTATAATATGTCAGTGGAGGAGCGTTACGACGGGCTATTTATGCAGGTTGCCCAGGCAGCTAATGGCATTGAGCCGCTGTTTGAGCATTTGTTCAGCTTTCTGCGAAGGAAGACAGATTTCTTCACTGCTCCACCAGAAAAGATAAGCGAAATGGTTATGAAGTCCTTAAAGAAACAGGGCGAACTATACGACCAAGATAAAGCGAAAAAAGCTGCTGCAAAGGCAAAAGAAGAGCAGAAAAAGAAGTTAGAAGCAAAAAAGAAACAAGAAGAACAAGAGAAGTCTGCCGCGGCAAAGGCGGCTACTATAACACCTAAGAGTGCAGCACCGGCGAAATCAGGAGTAGCCGAAGACGATGTGCTGGAAATGACAGCTGATGGTGAATTCGACGCTTCAGCCTCTGTCGCGCCACCAAAGCCACCAGCAGAGACCCCGATAGTTGCTAATGCTTCTTCTAAGGAAGGAGATGATATCGAAGAAGACGATAAGAGCCCTCCTCCAGAAGGAAATGGTGGATCCACAGATCTGTACAAATGGACACAGACGCTGTCTGAGGTTACGGTAAATATTCCAGTTCCTGCTGGAACTAAGGCTAAAATGTTGAATGTTGATCTTAAAAATACTTCTGTGAGGATCACGTTGCAGGGCCAGTCTAAACCGATTGTTGAGGGTAACTTTCACAAGCGTATCCACATGGAAGATACACTATGGCAGATGGTTGATGGTGTTCTCGTGCTATTCTTGTCAAAGGAAAACCGCATGGAGTGGTGGAAATGCGTGCTTATCGGAGATCCTGAAATTGACACTAAGAAAGTACAGCCGGAAAACTCCAAGCTGTCTGATCTTGATGGAGAGACTCGCCAGACAGTCGAAAAGATGATGTTTGACCAGCGCCAAAAGCAGATGGGTCTTCCGAGCAGTGACGAGCTCCAGAAGCAGGACATGCTCAAGAAATTCATGGCCGCGCATCCGGAAATGGATTTCAGTAAAGCGAAGTTTAATTAATACACATATAATGCAAAGTATTATGTCCTCGTGCTATTTTCTAAATAAAAATAATTAATTGACCTCCATCAGAGTCACTTCGAAAACCAGAGTTGCATTCCCTGGAATTGTGGGCGGGGCTCCCTGCCGACCATATGCCTTCTCTGGAGGAATTGTAAGACGGCGCTTACCACCAACTTTCATGCCTGCGACGCCAATATCCCATCCTCGAATCACTTCCGAGCGACCCAAACGAAAACTAAAAGGCTTGTTACCACTTGCATCGAAAATTTTACCGTTGCTCTTCAAACGGCCCACATACCCCATTTTGCACTTCTTGCCAGATTCAGCCACCTTTCCGCTACCAACTGTGATATCCTCAATCAGAATGCCTTGTATATTTTGTACCCCTTTTGAAGATGAACCGCCCATTACACTTTCCAGCACCTGCTTGTTCTTTTGCAACTCTGGAGATGGCGCACCCTTTCCGTCATTTTTCTTAGAAGATTTATCACTATTATCAGATGTTTTAGAGGGAAGCTTGCCGTCTTTGTCTGCTTTCTTAGAGGCCTTAAGATCGTCGGAAGCGCGAGAATGATCTCGCCCGTTTGTCTTCTGTTTCTTGCCAGATTCTGGTAGTTCTTCTTCACGATCACGCTTCTTTACAGCCTGCTCTGGTACAGTTGTTCCAGGCATTAACTTGCGCGTGCTTCCATCTTTAAACTTCCAGCCACTGGGTCCACCAACTTGATCTTTTACCTCCACACCGTATTTTTCTGAAAGTAAATCTCTGAGGCGATCGCTTTTCCCAAAGTTATTGCTTTTGCGTGCATCTTCGCGCTCACGCATAATTGTACGAACCTCGATTATGCGCTGGCTATGTGCATCAAGATTGCTTGTTTCTAGTGCGATTTCAGACTTTTCAGATTTGTTGGACATCGCTGGATAACTTGCACTAAGGGTTTCAGGGTAAAGAATAATAAATCCGTTAATAAGCGATTTATTAAGCAAATATACTAGAAGTTGAAAGCAAAAATTCCACAACTTTTTTTCAGTTAGGAAGAAGTCATAGAATCTTTCTTTGGATTTCCTGTAATTTTTGAGCCGCCCATATGAGAACGCCCCAATTCCTCCTTTCAACTGAGTAATTGAACATTTGTTGCACAGGAATAGTTCAAATTTAAGCAACATATATTTATAAATTGGATACATTTTAATTTGCGACTTGAAATACCAAAAATCAAGCGTAATTGAGTGCAGGAATCGAGTCGCTGGATATCCGAACAAACATTAACAAAGAGACAATGAACAGCAAGTATGCACGCTTTTTGAGCGGGATTTGCTTTGTAGTAGTTCCCGCAGCTCTGGGGGCGTACCTATACAGCAGGGTCCAAGGACAAGAATCCACTAAAGGAACTAATCAAAAAGATGTAGTTGTTTCAAGGAAGTTGATTGTGACTATTCTATATGGCACGACAACGGGAAATGCACGGAACTTCGCTGAACGCACATGCAAGCGCATAAACAGCAACCCTTTAATGCAGCAAACATATGAGGCTCGATTCTTTGATATAGCCACTTATTCATTTGAAGAGCGCTTGAGCTCAGAAGATATTGTATTGATTATTTGTTCCACCTGGACAGACGGGAAACCGCCAGTGACAGCAGCAGATTTTTTTAGCTGGCTCCAAGACTATGCATATGACTTTCGCGTCAGTAAAGATTTATTGAGCAAACTGAAATTTGCAATCTTTGGCTTAGGTTCAGCCTACTACGAAGCCAATTACTGCCGACATTTAGTTGCTGCGCAGGAACATCTTTTGGCGTTAGGCGCATCATCTTTATATCCGCTCAAAATGGGCGACGATCAGGTAGATTTAGAACAAAAGTTTGATAAATGGGAGCGAGAGGTGATGGCCATTCTGCGAAGAGCCGCCCCTGCATCTGCTGGCACAAGTACCTTGGAGGCGGTTGAAGACAAAGTTGTGAACCGCGCAGGCGGCAATCCACAGGTAGCTTCAGTTCATGCGCGCAAACCAAAAGAAAAGAGCAATGGCTCTAGCAACTCAACTTCTAGAGCGAATGCGTTCCAGAAACAGCAGCTTCAGGCCCAAGCAGAAAAAGTTGACAGTTCTTCTAGTCGTCAAAAAACTGGTGGATCACATGACACTTGTGAGATCCAAGAGGACTCCGATGAGAGAGAAGAAGAAGACGAGATTAATGATAGATTTATCACCATGGACTTGCACGACGAGGCACCTGCAGGAAAATCCCGCTCTGCGATGGATCCCAATCTGCTCCCACCAGAGGATTCAGGAAGCGACACAGAAGTCGCGGCGGAGCCAGAGCCTGTACTTGATCTCGAAGACCTGGGAGTCGAAATGCGCAAAGGGGGAGAATCAGAGCAAAAACAGAGCCATGGACCTCAAGAAATGGTGACCAAATTGCAACGCAAGGCTCTTACCAAGGAGGGGTACCGCATCATCGGGACACATTCGGCGGTGAAGCTATGCCGCTGGACAAAAAACCAGATGCGCGGCCGCGGCGGATGCTATAAACATACTTTCTATGGTATTACATCGTATCAATGTATGGAGGCGACCCCATCACTTGCATGTGCAAATAAATGTGTGTTCTGCTGGCGGCATCACAAGAACCCCGTGGGGACGGAGTGGCGATGGAAGCAAGACTCTCCAGCGTTTATAGTCAACGAAGCAGTGGAGTTACATCGCGCAATGATGAATGAGATGCGTGGTGTACCAGGAGTGGTCCCAGAGCGCCTCGCTGATGCCATCTCCGGTCCGCGACACTGTGCACTGTCTCTCGTCGGCGAACCTATTATGTACCCCGGTATTAATGAAATGATTAGGGAGCTGCACAAACGCAGTATATCTACATTTTTGGTGACAAATGCACAGTTCCCTGCGGAGATGAGAGCTTTAGATCCTGTTACACAGCTGTATGTGTCCGTGGACGCTTCCAATAAGGAGAGTCTGAAAGCCATTGACAGGCCGCTGTTCCGTGACTATTGGGAACGATTCACTTGCGCTCTTCAAGAAATGAGCAAAAAGAGGCAACGTACTGTGTATCGCATGACCCTTGTAAGTGGTTGGAATATGGATGAGTTAGAAGGCTACGCCGAACTGGTCGAAGTAGGTATGCCGGACTTCATAGAGATCAAGGCCGTCACTTATTGCGGCAAGAGTGATGCCAGCAGCCTGACTATGCAAAACGTGCCATGGCATAAGGATGTAGTCGAATATGGTGAAGCCATGGCAAGTTGCCTGCGTCGACGAGGAGTGATTAGTACTCGTTACAGCATTGCTACAGAGCACGAACACTCCTGTTGCATTCTTCTTGCTCGTGAGGATAAATTCCTGATCGACGGTGTGTGGCACACCTGGATCGACTACGATAAGTTCAACAAGCTTGCCCAGAAATACTACGCAGACAGAGATGCTCGCATAGCCAAATCCATTGCAGAAGGGGTGCAGCCTACTGATGAGGCCATTAATTCGTTGCCATTTGACTTCACGAGTGTGGACTACATGGTAGCCACCCCAGAGTGGGCAGTATACAAGAACCAGCTTAACACACGCGGATTCGACCCAGATGAGAACCGTTGGAAACGTACGAAGACAGGGAAAATGGTAGAGATCGACTATAAAGCCAGCGAATCTGGCTGTGGATAGACTTTTGAGACTTTACAGCATGGTTCAAGGCCTAATATAAACATAGTTGTGAATAATCAAACAAAATTATATGAATTTATTTATTTACGCTTAGACTTTTAAACGAAAATGCTGCTGATAGTGTAATTCGATAGTTTATTTGTTGATTAGGTCATATGCTTTCTTGCCCAGAATGTAGACAGTGTACAACTCAGGTAAATGGAAGAGACCTCCGATCTTACGAAGTGTGTTGGATGCAGACTCGAGATAACCAACAGCGTTAACAGAGCGGAGAACGAGGATTGCTCCTCCGCATTTAGCGGTGGTAAGGGGATCAACGAAACCACACATAACATACAATGGCATGTATGCACTGAGGAACTCCATGTTATTCTGATGAACGCGTTGAGCTCTCATATAATCTCCGACCTTCTCCTCAGTCAAATTTAGCTTTTTGATCTCAGAATCATTAGGATACAATGTAGGAGCCTTGATTCCAGTTGCCATTCTCTGTTTCACAACAGGAATAACGAAGAAAAGAGATTGCTGGAGATAGAATCCAACAACGGATGCAAGAAACCATCCGTGATCGGCAGTGAGAGTAATATTATAGGATGACATGCTTATGTAACCTAAAGATCTTTAATAGAAGTTACTTCTCGAAACCGGGCAACTTCTGTGGGCCTGGGAACCATTGCATTTTTAGTTTTGCCGCTTAGTAATTTAGAAGGGATTGCAGCACTCCTTTCCTGCTGACCGAATCAGAGTATATTTGAATTCAGTAGTTTATATAATCATTTTTCCACCTCTAACAATAGGTCTATTGCATTTTAAAATAAAAGTCAGTGCATAGTATAGTGACAGTAAAATATTTTTATTCCTGTACCTCAATTGTTAGACCGTAATTGTAAATGGCTCACCATATCCACGGAATGACTCTCGCGCAAGAGGAGCAAACAAAAATGGCTTTAGACAAGGAAAACTTTGACCTAAAAATGCAGATACAAAATTTGCAAGAGCAGCTACGCAAGTCTACTAGTAGATTAGACTCTTCCGGATCCGGAGGGGGCGATGCAGCGCTTAAACTCGAACTACAAGAGCGTCAAATCGAGTTGAACGAACGCAATTTGTTATTATCTAAAGCTAAAACTGCTATCACAGAGATGCGAAAAGAGTTAGAACGTGTTCGACGTGAGAATGACCCAGCCATTAGAGTAGAACTGGAAGCGCGCGTGGCCAAGCTCAAAAAAGCAAATGAAGATATTGAGGCCGAATGCCGCAAACAGGTTAATTCAATGGAGGTTGAGTTAGTAACTACAAAAGAGAAGTACTTCTTGCTGGATGAGGCGAAAGCTAAGGCCGAAACGCGTTTAGAGCAAGTGGAATTGAGCCTTACACATGCAGAGCAGCGTTTAGCAGAGCTTCGCGATGAAAAAGCCAAGGTGGATGAAAACTGGTTGCTTTTGCAACAAAAAGCAGATCGAATGGAAGACGAGATCACCCAGGCGAGGGCCCATGTAGAGCTTTTTCGCATGGAGACACAAGAGGCGATCGAAGAACGGGACAGTATCCGGGAACAATTGGTCTTGGCGCGCGACTCAACCCACGTAGCAGACCAGCTTGCAGCACAACGCGAGGAACTGCAGAATAAACATCATGAAGCTATGGAGAGATTAGAAAACCTTCATCAAAAAGCCGTGGATCATTATAAGATGGAGCAAGAGAAAGCCATCGAAAGTGCGAAAACGGCTCTGGCTCAAGAAAAACACCTGCACGAAAAACACTTGATGGAATCTACACAGCGTCACGAGACTGAGCTTTCTCGCCTTCGAGAAGAGATGACGAACACGAAAGACGAATTGCGCCTCGAACGCCAACGCGAGCGCGAAGAAGCGGCCGCTCGCATGGACGAGAAAGCCAGCGAAATTAAGTTCTTACATACACAACTCGAAAATCAGCGCAACAAGGCCGATCACCTCTTGAAAGAAGCTGAGGCGGCACGCGTTGATTTGGAGAGTGCGAAAGTAGAATTGGGGTTCCGCTCGGACCAAGTAGACCAATTCAAGAGCGAAACGCAGGAATTACACGCAGAAGTGAAGCTGCTCAAACGTTCACATGAACAAGCTGCAGAGCTAAGAGAAAGCCTTCGCCGAGAGCAAGGTGAGAAGGAAGCTCTCACTATGCGATACACGGAAGAAAACGACAAGTTGCAACACAAGCTGGACCAGCTGACGGAAACGTTAGACAATTTGAAACACAGTTATCACGAGAAAGAATCTCGAGCTAAACTAGCAGAATCGGAGTTGACGACGATTAAGGCATCACATAGTACTGTCGAGACAATCAGTCGAGACAACGAAAAGGTGAAAGCAGAAGTGCAGCGCTTGACTCAGGAGCTGCTCACGACCACCCACGAGTCTTCCAACTTAAAGCGTGATTTGGAGCATGCTAACAACCTTATCGCTACCAGAGACAAAACGATAGAATTACAAACAGCAGAAATCACACACATGGAGCGTGAAAACGCATCACTTCAGACCATAAAAGAGGAGCTAAATGAGATTTTGCGTGCTGATCGCGAGAAACACACTGGCATGGAGGCTGTGCTGGCTGAATTGCACCGCAGCACTGAGGGTTCCATCGCGGAGCATAAAGGTGTGGCAGCTAATTTCAAACAGGAGCTAGATCAAATTGAGCAGCGTTATCTGACATCTGAAAAAGCCCGTGTCATCATCGAGAGCAAGTACGAATCCATCCGACATGATTACGTTGGGAGGTTACAGACTGAGGTGGAGAATCTAGAAAGTTGGGATGATGCTCTGGCTGTGGTCGTGGAAGGCGTGGAAGGCTTTGCGGGAACAGAGCGATATGAGCGCGAGCAACGCCTCCTGAGCGACAGCACTAAGAGCATCACCCGCACCTTGAACCAGAAAGGTTTCTTGTCTAAAGGCATTCACGGCGCAATCAACGACGATGATATAAATTCCCACTTGCTGCCTGCTATTAATTCTCTCACAGAGCGCATTAAGATCAGAGTCCGCACCATCGCTAAGCTAAGACATCATTTACAGCAGCAGACGAACAAACAGATGGACGCTATATTGAAACAATTCGAAAATGTGCAGCAGCGCACGCAACTGTTATCGTTGCGATTGGATGCTAGTGTTGAGAATATGTCACGTACCAACGCACTATTGGACAGGGATCGAAAAGCTTTACAACAGGAAGCACAGGAAGGCAAAATGTTTCGTGAGCAGACAATGATGCAGCTGCATGCAAACGCGAACTCTCTGAAAGACGTTGAAGAACGTAGAGCCAAGGAAATTAGCGACTTGCAGAAAGAGCTTATTGCTCGTGATCGTGCTGCAGAAGCGGCTGCTAGAGATATTGCGCAGCGAGATAATATAATTTCGGAGCTGCGGGCTGAGGTCGATGCTTACGGGCAGGCTGAACAGGTGGTTCATGAGCTCAGCGATCGATTGCAAGATGTGGTAGCGGCTAAGGAGAACTTGGCTGCAAATCTAGCAGAAACATCGCATAATTTGGAGGCGACTCAGCAAGAATTCGCTGAAGTGCAAGCAGACAGGGCAGAGCTGGCTGATCGCTGTGAATACTATGAGAAAGAAAACGAAGTTTTGCAGCGCGAGTTAACTGGCGCTGCTGCAACCATCGAGACCCTTCGTGCCAGTCAGATCACACCGGAGTTAACAAAAATGATACAAGACACTCAGATGATCATTCGGGCTTCGAAGATGGATCAAGACGATTTGCCAAAGTCAGACAGCCCTTATTTGAACTCCCATCTTGGTATCCAGCTCCCCCAGTCTCCGCAACCGATGGAGCGACCTTTCGTTGCAACGGCAGCCCCACCAGTCAACGCATATTCGCAATACGCACCGCAAGTTATGCTAAGCAGCAGTCCGCTGCCGAACCCT
>JACCDO010652708.1_pt1 | contig 13363 bp, 9 predicted proteins | sample 7446101 | NCBI WGS metagenome assembly JACCDO01 (sample SAMN15323440, study PRJNA562643) | freshwater metagenome | isolation source: river surface water | place: USA:Blue River Watershed | collected 2017-08-16
AGAACACGCGGTGTTTTGTTGATGGCGTTTTCGAATAAGTTTGGGTATATATTGTTGAATACCACGAATAAGAGTGAAGCTGCAGTGGGCTATGGAACCTTGTATGGCGATATGTGCGGCGGATTGGCTGTTTTAGGGGATGTGTACAAGACGCAAGTGTATGCGGTATGTGATTGGATTAACCGTGAGACGGAAGTGATACCGAAGAATATTTTAACCAAGGCTCCGTCAGCGGAATTACGTCCGGGTCAGAAAGACAGCGACAGCCTACCGGAGTACGCGTTATTAGATTCACTATTAGAAGAATATATTGAAGGAGAGAACGGGCCAGAGGCACTAGTGGAAAAGGGCTTCGACAAGGCTTTGGTGGAGCGTGTGCTGCGTATGGTGAATAATAACGAGTGGAAGCGTTTTCAGGCGGCGCCGATTTTACGTGTTACTGGAAAGGCTTTCGGTTACGGCAGACGAATGCCGGTGGTGGGGAGGATATTTTAATTAATAATGAATGATGAATAATGAATAAATTCATGTGTCATGTCCTGAAAAGAGAGGATAGCTAAATGATTGTGTATTCGTGAATCTTATTATTCATTATTAAATATTCATTATTCATTTCCCCTTTAACCGTTCCCTTTGTTGATTTTAGTCTATTTTTTTTCTGAAAAAGCCTAAAATCGGCTATATTTAGGAACCTGTTAAAAGACCATCCTAAATAAATTGATTAATGAAAAAAGTAGTACTTCTTTTTTTAGCCTTGTGTTTCGTTCAAGCATCGCTTTTTGCTCAAACATTTTGGTCGCCTTTAAGCGAGACCTATGAAATGATTCACGGTACCCGTGAGATTGTGCCGCAGCGTTATACCGCATGGCAATTAGATATTCAACAGTTGAAGCAGCAGTTTGCACAAGCGCCAATGGAGTTTACGAGTGCTGCACGTACCATGCCTTTGATTGTTCAGATTCCGATGCCGAATGGTACTTTACAACGTTTTGCCATGGTAGAAGCGCCGATTATGGAGCAGGGATTAGCAGATCAATTTCCGCAGTTAAAAACCTATGGTGGTCAAGGAATTGATGATCCGTATGCTTCTATCAAAGTTGATTTCACAGATTGGGGATTTCATGCGATGATCATTTCTCCTTACGGAGTAGTGTTTGTAGATCCTTACTCAAAGGCAAATACCACAGATTATATCTCTTATTTTAAACATGATTATTACAATGCTGCGAAGGCAAAGTTTGAAGAGTATGGTTTGTTGACCGACGGCTATGAGCCTGTGAAGAGTGCTGCAGCAGGCACTTGTATCGGTTCGGAGTTGCGTAAATATCGTATGGCGGTAGGTTGTACCGGAGAATATGCTGTTGCAGTTGCTGGTGGAAACCCTTCTCAGTCGGCTGTTTTAAGCGCGATCACTACCACGATCAACCGTGTAGATGGTGTTTATGAAACGGAAGTGGCTGTGCGCTTAGTATTGGTAGCTACTGAGACAGCTGTAATATTTACGAGTGCAAGCACTGATCCTTATACTGGAAATAATAACGCGAATACCTTGATTAATGAAAGTCAAACGGTCATCACAAATAATATCGGTTCTGCGAACTACGATATCGGACATACGTTCAGTACCGGAGGTGGTGGATTAGCGCAGTTGGGTTGCGTATGTAAAACATCTACGAAAGCAAGAGGAATTACCGGAAGTCCGTCTCCGACAGGGGATAGCTATGATATCGATTACGTAGCACACGAGGTGGGACATCAATTTGGTGGCAACCATACGTTCAATTCTAATTTAGGTTCTTGTTCTGGAAATCGTTCTACCAATGCTGCATACGAACCAGGTTCAGGAACTACGATTATGGCTTATGCAGGTATCTGCGGTAACGACGATATTCAACCGCATTCTGATCCTTATTTCCATACATGTAGCTTTGATGAAATCGTTGCTTATACACGTTTGTCGAGTGGTGGCAATAGCTGTCCTGTGACCACACAAACAGGGAATAATCCTCCAACAGTTGTTATGCCTATATCTGGAAAAATGATTCCAAAAGGTACACCGTTTATGTTGAAAGGTACTGCAACAGATCCGGATGGTGACGCATTGACCTACGATTGGGAAGAGTATGATTTAGGCGCTTCTACGACCTGGAATGGTGGCGCAACGTCTACTACCGCTCCGGTATTTAAGTCGCGTATTCCAAAGACTTCTGCTACTCGTTATTTCCCTGACTTAGCGGTAATCAATGCTAATTTCCCTGCTAACCCTACCGCTGCTATGGGCGGTTTGAAAGGGGAGACCTTGCCGACGGTTGCGCGCACGATGAAGTTTCGTTTAACGGTTCGTGACAATCGCACAGGTGGCGGCGGTGTTGCGACGGGAGGTAATGGCTGTTCTTCTACCGCAGCATTTTCTGTAGGTATCGATGCGACTGCTGGTCCTTTCAAGGAGACAGCACCTAACGGAGGCGAGTTCTGGTCGGGTGGTTCTACGCAAAATGTGACATGGAATGTGGCATCTACGACTAATGCTACTGTAAACTGTCAGTTTGTAAATATCTATATGTCGACAGATGGTGGCGTTACGTATCCAACCTTAATAGCTTCGCATGTGGCTAATAGCGGTACTTACAGCATTACTACACCAAATATCCCAACAACAACAACGGTTCGTTTTATGATTGTGTGCGAAGACAATTTCTTCTTCGACGTGAGTGATGCCAACTTCACGATTACTTTCAATCCTGATATTCCTGCAATGGGAGTGATGTCGATTAAGCAAATGGCGATGCAGTGGATCTTGTATCCTAATCCTGCTAGTGAGAATTTGCAAGTGAATATGAGTGGTGCTGAATATGTGGATGCTTCTTACGAGGTGTTAAATACATTAGGACAGGTGGTAATGAATGGCAAGGTTGCATTGCATGATAAAACGAGTGCCAATATCTCTGTCGATGAATTAGCTGCCGGAGCCTATATGATTCGCTTTGGTGCGAACGGGAATCTTGGTAACGCAAGATTTATCAAACAATAAATTATTTTGATACGATAAAAAAGCCTCTTCGATTACGAAGAGGCTTTTTTGTTATAGGGAATAAAAAATCTAGAATCTACACCACCGATCCGCGTTCTGCTTCTTGGGAATTGCGCTTTAAGGGATTGGCTGCGGCTTCGTCATAAGCTTTACGACAACGCGCGATGTCCATTGCGGCAAATAAGGCCGAACGGAAGCTGTCTTCACGCGCTTCGTTTTTCCCTGCAATATCAAAGGCTGTTCCATGATCTGGAGACGTGCGCACGATATTTAAGCCAGCAGTATAATTCACGCCTTCGTCAAATGCAATCGTTTTAAACGGTACTAAGCCCTGGTCGTGATACATTGCGAGTACAGCGTCGAAATGTCTGTATTGTCCTGTGCCAAAGAAACCATCTGCTGCAAATGGCCCCATTGCTAAAATTTTGTTTTCTTTCGCTTTTTGGATGGCAGGAAGGATGATCTCTTGTTCTTCTTTACCAATCTGCCCACCTTCACCAGCGTGCGGATTTAAGCCTAAAACTGCTATTTTCGGCGCAGTGCAAGAAAAGTCGCGACGTAAGGTTTGATGAAGCAATTCAATACGACGATATAAACCGTCGACGCTAATATTTTTTGAAATCTCTTGTACTGGAATATGAACCGTAGCTAAGGCAACTTTTAGATTATCACTAATCATCATCATGAGTGATTTGTTCTGACCAAAGCGTGCGGCTAAAAATTCGGTATGACCGGTATAAGGGAATTCGTTGCTCTTGACATTCTTTTTGCTGATCGGAGCAGTCACTAAGGCGTCTAATTTACCGGCTTCTAAATCCTTACAAGCGGCGTTCAATGATTTCACAGCGTATTGCCCAGTTACCGGTAATTCTTTACCAGGCGTGAGATTGATATCTTCTTCCCAAACATCGACTACGTATAAATGACCAGGAACTATTTTGTCGCCTGGTTTTAAGCTAACGAAGTTGAAATGATCGAGATGGAGTTGTTTACGCCACCACGTCATACTTTTAGTGGAAGCGTAGACAATAGGAATGCAATGTTTAAGGATAGTCGGTTCAGAGAAAGTTTTTAAAACTACTTCTGGTCCGATGCCATTCAAATCACCAATCGAAATACCAATACGCATCATATTCATAGCATCCTGAGATTAATTATTTAGCACGATTTTTCAAGAATTGGAACAAGTAACGCATACCGTAGCCTGTTCCGCCTTTACCACGGTAGTTGATTTCGCCATGTGCGAATGAACAACCTGCGATATCGTTGTGCACGTAAGGCGCTTTGGTAAAGTGTTCTAAGAATTTACCAGCTGTCATTGCGCCACCATCGGCACCACCCACGTTTTTCAAGTCGGCGATTGAAGACTTCATTAAATCTCCATACTCATCCCAGAAAGGTAATTCTACACAACGTTCGTATACCTCTTCACCTGCTTGTTTGAATTCATTTAATACTTTTTCATCGGCATTACCCATTAGGCCATGACCGAAATGTCCGATAGCACGCGCAGCAGCACCGGTAAGTGTTGCGATATCTACTACTAATTCTGGATTGTAATTGTCAGCCCACGAAAGCGCGTCTGCAAGGATCATACGACCTTCTGCATCGGTATTCAATACTTCTACAAAAAGACCGTTATGCATTTTAATTACGTCACCAGGAGTGTATTCATTACCGTTGATGCGATTGTCTGTAGAAGGAATTAATCCGATTACATGTAAATCAAGTTTCGCTTGCGCAAGGGCGATGAAAGTTCCAAGTACGGTTGCGGCGCCTGTCATATCACATTTCATATAGTCCATGCTATTGCCAGTTGGCTTCAAGCTAAGACCGCCTGTATCGTAAACAACGCCTTTACCAACTAATACAATTGGCTTTTTGTTTTTTGCTTTTGCTGGCTTCCATTCAAGGATAGAGAATGTCGGAGGGATATTACTGCCTTGGTTAACGGCTAATAAGCCACCGAAATTTTTAGCTTGAATTTTTTTCTTATCCCACACTTCGGCTTTGAAACCATATTTCTTTGCACTGCTCTGAACAAGCTTGCCTAAGTCGACAGAATTGAAAGAAGCAACGGGCTCATTCACCATATCACGAACGGTATAAAGGCTTGCGCAAACGATATTCATTTGCTCAATATCCTTTTTCAATTTCGCGTCAGCCACTACTGTGATAGTGCTTAGGCTGTTGTATTTTTTAGAAGCGTCTTTGTAATATTTTATAAATTGATAATTCGATAAAGCTAAGCCTTCAGCGAAGTAAAGCCCCGCTTGCGTTAGGGTAGTTTCGTTCAACACCTGTACCTTAGCTACTTTCATCTTGTTGATCAATCCACAAACCCCGTGACCCGCCTTACGACAAGTTTCGTTCGTGTAATTGCTATTCGACTTATGCGCTTCTACTTTAACAACGATGTGCAAAGTAGCATCATGTTGAAAATAGTATTGACCATTTTTTGCTTTGATTTGCGTGTCGATGAAAGAGACTAAATCTTTAGAAAGATTATTGATTGAAGGTTTTGCGTCGCCGGATACCAAATGAATCGTTGCGACTTTCGCTAATGCTTTGCTAGCATGAATTATTGACGTGCTTCCCATTTTATTATAGTTTAAGCGTATCTAACAAATGTACAAAAATAGAATGAAAGGATAGGCGAGAAAGACGTTTATTTGGATAAAAGCACGTACTTTTGTACACGATGTTTACAGAGATAATTAATCGATCGGCGAGTTTTCATTATCAGTTGATGGAAACGTACACTGCAGGACTAGAGCTTACTGGTTCGGAGGTGAAGTCGATCCGTGCAGGTAAGGCGAATTTAAGTGATGCGTATTGTTATTTCACGGTAAAGCGCGTTCCGAAGGCTGCTGGCAAGGGGAAGAAGCAAATAAAATCTACTGCTGAAGAGCATTTGCGCAAGGAGCTCTACATCAAACAGCTGCATATTTCAGAATTTTCTGGCGCGAACCAGTTTAACCATGAGCCCTTACGCGAGCGTAAGTTATTGTTGACTCGTCAGGAGTTAAAGAAGTTACAAGGTAAGGTCAAGGAACGTGGTTATACGATTGTTCCGGTCCGTTTATATCTTGCGGAGAGTGGTTTTATCAAGTTGGATATCGCGCTTGCGAAAGGTAAAAATGTGGCCAACAAGAAAGATTCTATCAAAGAAAAAGACGCCAGGCGTGAAATGGATAGAGAATTGAAAAGACGTTAGAAATTATTTTATTCTAATTTCTATTTTCTCCTGCAATTTGGAAATGCTAATGTCAAGATTGACGGCGCTAATGCAGATTGGAGAACCGTAGGTATTAAGGTTCATCTTGAGAAGTTTCTTTTGGAATTTGCTTTCTTGACGTTCAATATATTCGTAGGGATTGTTTACAAATAGAATCAGGAAAGGGGTTTTACTGACTTCGATTTGTTTTACACTTTTAATGTCTTTCCACGCAATCAGGCCAGCGTTAACGGCACCGGAGTGGTCGGTGATACCTTCTTTAGAAAGGATAAGTCCGTTGTTTTTATTACTAAGCTGTTTGAGTAAAACGAAGCCTGCGTAGCCGAAGAATAGGACTGCTGCGGCGCCGATGGCTTTTACAATAAGCGGATTTTTGATCCAAAGATTTTCTGTAGCGGGAGTAAAAAAGAAAAGCCATATGCCGAGAGCAACAAAGACTGTTGCTCCCAGGATACGTCCCAATACTTGATTCCTATTAATTGAGATATGCTCTTCCATTTGGAATTTGATTAGTTGATTTTTCCAACCATTTCATCCGGCTTAACCCATGCATCGAATTCTTCTGCAGTAAGGTATCCTAAAGCGATAGCGGTTTCTTTTAAGGTAGATCCGTTTTTATGCGCAGTTTGAGCGATCTCCGCTGCTTTATAATAACCGATCTTCGTATTCAAAGCTGTAACCAACATCAAAGAGTTGTTTACATGCTTGTTGATGTTTTCTTGAATTGGCTCAATTCCTTGTGCGCATTTCAAATCGAAGCTTACGCAACCTTCGCCGATTAAGCGAGCGCTATGTAAGAAGTTGTAGATCATCATTGGTTTGAATACGTTCAATTCAAAATGACCATTAGAACCGCCGATGCCGATAGCAACGTCGTTACCCATTACCTGCGCAGCGATCATTGTTAAGGCTTCACATTGCGTAGGATTTACTTTTCCTGGCATGATTGAAGAACCTGGTTCGTTGTCTGGGATGAAGATTTCTCCGATACCAGAACGTGGTCCGCTACTTAGCATACGAATGTCGTTGGCGATTTTCATCAAGCTAACAGCGACCGTTTTCAAAGCGCCATGTGCTTCTACAATTGCATCGTGGGCAGCTAATGCTTCGAATTTATTTTCAGCAGTAACGAAAGGTAATTTGCTGATAGCGGCGATATGTTTCGCTACGTTTTCAGAATAGTTTTCAGGCGTGTTGATTCCTGTTCCTACGGCAGTACCACCCAAAGCTAGTTCGCTTAAGTGAGCCAAAGTGTTTTTGATTGCACGTAAGCCGTGATCAAGCTGTGATACGTATCCAGAGAACTCTTGACCAAGTGTTAAAGGCGTCGCATCCATGAAGTGTGTACGTCCGATTTTAACGACTTTTTTGAAGGCTTCTGCTTTTTTAGCTAATGTATTACGTAATTGCTCGATACCAGGAATGGTAGTTTCAATTAAGATTTGGTAGGCTGCAATGTGCATTGCAGTAGGGAAGGTATCGTTAGACGATTGTGATTTGTTTACGTCGTCGTTTGGATGTAAGAATTTCTTTTCATCTAATAAAGAACCGCCTTGCATCACATGACCGCGATAAGCCACCACTTCGTTTACGTTCATATTCGATTGCGTACCGGAGCCGGTTTGCCAAACAACCAATGGAAATTGATCATCGAGTTTGCCTGCTAAGATTTCATCACATACCTGGCCGATAAGATCGCATTTTTCTTTAGGAAGAACGCCAGCTTCGAAATTCGTAATAGCAGCTGCTTTTTTCAAAATAGCGAAAGCGCGGATGATTGGCTTCGGCATTTTGTTGATGTCTTGTGCGATACGGAAATTGTCGATACTACGTTGTGTTTGAGCCCCCCAATATACGTTGGCAGGTACTTCTACGACACCCATCGTGTCTTTTTCTTTACGGAATTCCATAGGGAGTGATTTTTTATGGTTGAAAAATGCGTTGCAAAAGTACGCACTCCAATTTATTTTTAATAAATTAAAGCTATAAAACCCAAAATACTCTTACTATGACCTGTATCACTCAATGTTGGTGGCAAATCCTAGTTGCGAATGCTGCCTATTTTATCCTCGGCGCTATTTGGTATTCACCAAAAGTGATTGGTACTGCTTGGATGAAAGCGAACAATTTAAGTATGCCTGATGGAGATAATCGTCCACCGATGGCCCCGTTTTTAATTCGCGCTTTTATCTTCTCTTTATTTATTGTTATTGCGCAAGCGATGGTGTTCTGTTGGGGTAATGCTGCAGCTTGTGAGGAGCAGACTTGTTTGTTGTATGCAATTCTACGTTCGATGGTGGTGAGTGTGTTGGCAATAGGCGGTTCTAGTGCTTTGCATAATAACTTTTTGATGAAGCCGTTTAAAGCGACCTTGATTGATTTGTTCTATCATTTGATTGGAGGAGCGATTACAGCGACTATTTTTTATTATTTGTGTTCGAGCTGTTGTAGCGAAGGCGCTTGTTGTTAGTAGATTGAAATAGAATTTAAAAAAGGCCTCTTTTAGGGGCCTTTTTCTTTTAATAAAGAATGTGAATCGCATATCGCATATCGCATATTGCAAATCGCGTATTGCAAATCTCGCATCGCATATTGCGTATTGCAAATCGCGTATTGCAATTCGCGTATCGCGATTACCGAATATTGCTCTTCAACAAGCTATAAATTACACTATCAATAAAAGTTCCTTCGAAGTAAAAGGATTCTTTGAAATGCCCTTCTTTCACAAAACCTAAGCTTTGTAATAATCGCTCCGAAACGATATTGTCTTTGTCGATGTCGGCTTCTATGCTATGAATGTGCATGGTATCGAAGGCGTAATTAATAATGGCTTGCACCGATTCTTTGCCGTAGCCTTTACCTTGAAACTCTTGTTCTATCATATAGCCCACCTCCGCTCGGTGATGCTCGACTTTGATTCTATGAAAACCGATCATGCCAACAAACTTCGCTGGATTTTCTTTTTCGCAAACCACCCATCCGATGTGCTTGTTCGCTTCGATATCTGCAATGACTAACTGAAAGAGTGATTCTACTTCTGAAATATCTTTCGCGGGAAGGCGACCAATATATCGCATATTCTCTTCATTACTCCGCATTTTAAACCAAGCCGGAATATCTTCAGGGACGGGCTTTCGTAAAATAAGTCGCTCGGTTTCAATAACAGGAAACGGATTGAAATTAAATACTAACATCTCTATTGCTCGATTAAAATTTCATCTACAAATAACCAGCTCTCTTCTCCGGCACTAATATGCCACTCCGGCAAAGTGCCATAGCGTACTGCTTTCACTCGGATATAACGGATCTCTTCTTGACAGTCGGTGTATAAATCTTTTACAATTGCTTCTTCTGCATGTGCATCTTCTTTCGGCGTGATTGTTTTTAACGCGTGATAATTTATACCGTCTGCACTCACCTCAAATACAATCTCCTTCGGCATCATAATCCATGGCTTCGATTCTTGAATGCAGCCTAATCCAAGTCGTTTCACTTTTTGTACTCTGCCTAAATCCACCAACGCCATGAAATCTTTACCATGATAACCTTGCCAGCCTCCAATACGCCAATCTTTCTGACCGCGTAATAAATCTATCATACCCTCCGGACCACCAGCAGTGTATTGATTGTCGTACTGACTTAAATTTTTAATACTTCTACCAGCAGGTAAGGCTACATATCTTGCAGCAACTGTCGTTGTAGGAAGATAGCCAAGCATTGAATGTTTTGTATCGCCATTATACCCATTTTCATAAATAATCGTTTCTGCCTTGGTATAAGCTTCTACACTACAGCTTTCTGTGATTGTTAGAATGGTACTTGTATCACTGATTATTGTATGAGCTGGTGCTGCATTAGGTTTGCTTGGATCTGTGAATAATATACTGGTATAAGTTTCGTTCTTCGTAAGGTTTGGATAAGGTGTCACACGAACTTTCAACTTGCCGCTAAACGAAATTCTGTCGGCACGAATAACAGGTGCTACACAATACTTTTCTATGCAGCTTCTAAATAAATTATTTCTATAACTATTAAATTGAAGCTTGGTATTGCCGAATGGCTTTTTTGTCCAATGCAATTCGGGCGTACTCATTAATGTAACATGACTAAGATAACCAGGTAATGCGGTTCCTTCTAAATCATAGGCTCCCTCTTTATCCGCAACATCATTTGTAAAAGTAATAGAGCGATTGTTTTCAAAGTGAATCATTACATGCTTGAATAATGGAACTCCGATACGATAGGCCGCGTCCATATCATCGCCTGGAATGGTAGGATAAAAGCCCATTGCAGACAAAACAAACCACGCCGACATCTGTCCGCAATCTTCATTACCAATCAAACCGTCCGGTTTATTTTGATAGAAATTATTCATCACCTCATTCAAATATTGATTACGGAGTCGGTCGTTTTCCAACAAATAAATCATGTGATGCGAGGGCTCGTTACCTTGTGCGTATTGACCGATTAATCCTGTGATATCCGCTTGTTGACGACCTTCTAAGACGCTGTTTGCAACAAATAAATCTTGTAATAATTTTTGATTGTTAGTACCATAAGTGCTAGATAAAAAACGCGCTTGCGCAAAGCAATACTGCCAAGCATTTGCTTCTGTATAATTCTGATCTACTTGCGCCGGTACAAAAGGTTCTATAAAGCCACCATTACGACGCGCTCTTACGAATCCTGTTAAGGTGTCATGTAAATTCTTCCAACCTAAGGAGCGCATATACATTTTCTCTGCAGTAGCTTTGTCGCCTAACTTTTCTGCCATACGGGCAATACACCAATCATCATACGCGTATTCCATCGTTTTAGAAACACTCTCATGTTCGGTTTCAGCATGCACAAATCCATCCACACGATACTCCGCTAATCCCTTTTGATTTTGGTTCGCACTTGCTAACATTGCCTCTAAAGCAAGCTTCATGTCGAAGTCGTGAATCCCTTTATTTACAGCATCCCAGATAACAGGAACACAATGATAACCTATCATACAGTTCGTTTCATTACTAGCCAATTCCCACACAGGTAATAAGCCGCCTTGTTGATACTGACACAAAAAGGTATTGATAAAATCGTTCGTCCGTTTTTGATCGATAATACTTAAGAGTGGATGCAAGCCTCTATAAGTATCCCACAAAGAGAATACGCTATAGTAGTCAAATTTACCTTCGGTACTGTGAACTTTATTGTCTCTCCCGCGATAACGATTGTCAACATCGCTTGCTAAGGAAGGATGAACGCAGGCGTGATATAAGGCTGTATAAAAAGTAATTACTTGATTGATATCATCGGTGTTAGTCCCTTTTAACTTATTAGCTTCAACTTGTAGTTTCATTAACTGTTTATCCCAAGCTGCTTTTGTAGATGTATAAATGCTTTGAAAGTCTTTATATTCGGGCATTTCCGACTCTCTGTTTTGTAAAGCTCCTTTTTCATCTACGGTAGATATTCCTGTGCTAATTAAAATTCGTTGTCCCTTAGTTACGTGAAAATGGAAAACACCAATCGTAGTACCAGTACTATTTTTTCTGTATTCTACTTTATCAAATGGTATAGAGAATTTAGTGTCGAAGTAAATATGTTGATCTTCAGCCCATGCTTTTGAACGGCGCATTCCATAGATATGTGTTTTGCTATCTTCATTGATAGACGCTTCTAATTGTACATCTCTATGATCTAACAAAAGTAAAATCACGATATCTTCTTCTTTATCGAAGGTATACTGTTGCATACCTGCACGTGCACTCGCTGTTAATTCAACGGTACAAGCTAAATTGTCGAAGCCGATTTTATAATAGCCTGCCTTGGCTTCCTCTTTCTGATGATTCAATACCAAGCTTGCTTTCGCCTTGCTTCCCAACTTTTCAAAGTCCGCTTTTAGATAAGGCAAGAATGCGATGTCGCCATAATCGCTGCAGCCTGTGCCGGAAAGGTGGGTATGACTAAATCCATAAATTATGTTGTCGTCGTAGTGATAACCACCACAACCATCCCAAGACCCATCGATACGTGTATCTGGCGAAAGTTGAACCATCCCGAACGGAGCGCAGGCACCAGGAAAAGTATGTCCATGACCACCTGTTCCGATAGACGGATTTACGAAATCACTTGGATTGTTGATATAGTTGATTGCTTTTACGGGAAGGATACAAGAAAAAAGGAGAAGAAATACCACTCCGAATCTAATGCGTTTCATAGCTATGCGATTTGTATAACAAGATAATGAATGATTTCCTGTTTTCTTAAACATAAGACCATTCACTATTTACTTTTTCCCAAAACGATATGTACAATTTCTTTTTTCATAATTCACCCTGTCGCTTAAGGCTTTCCTTTGCAGCGTAATGAATTTAATTCTTCTTGTTTTAGCATTTGCATGTCTTGGGTCTGTACAGGCCCAGGATAATGCTTCATCTAACCATAAGGGATTTCGTACAATAGTGGATTCAATAGTGGTAGATAGCAATGCTCCGAAGTTGAAATTATACGGACAGGAGCTAGGATCCGTCTCCGTTACAGCACGAATCAGCAGTTTGTCAAAAGTAGATATCACTACGCCACAAATTCTTAGCAAAGCACAGATTCAGCGTTCGTCTTCTGCAGATATGGGACAATTGCTAAGTCGTGTCAACGGATTGCAGGTATCGCAAGATCCAACGCTCGGCGCCAACTTAAGTATTAATGGATTGGGTGGTCAGTATGTAAAAGTTTTAATTGACGGAGTTCCTGTTTTAGGAAGGATGAATGGCTTCGTGGATGTGAATCAGTTGCCATTGCAAAATGTCGAGCGAGTAGAAATTGTCAAAGGTCCTATGAGTATTTTATACGGAGCTGACGCCATAGGTGGTGTTATCAATATCATTACAGGGAATAACGTGAAAAGTCCTTGGAGTGGGAGTTTCAACACTTACTTTGATCCGACCGCTAATTATCAAACGCAAGCTTCCGTTCAACATCGCACTAGAAAATTGGTTTTCGATTTTAGTGGTGGACGTAATTTTTTCGATGGCTGGTCGCCACAAGATAGCAGTCGAAATCAATTATGGAAGCCACGTGAAACGTATTCTTCTACAGCATCTATTAAATAC
>JACCDO011132101.1_pt1 | contig 13362 bp, 12 predicted proteins | sample 7446101 | NCBI WGS metagenome assembly JACCDO01 (sample SAMN15323440, study PRJNA562643) | freshwater metagenome | isolation source: river surface water | place: USA:Blue River Watershed | collected 2017-08-16
CGTGGGATCTGGCAGTGATCGGATCGAGACGGTCGAAGGTCACCCCGCCCGCGACAATGGTTCCGGCCGACGGCTGATAGTCGCCGCTGATGATCTTGACGAGTGTGGACTTGCCAGCCCCGTTCTCGCCCAAGAGGGCCATCACTCGTCCGGGGGTGGCGTCGAGGTCCACGCCGTGGAGGACCTCGACGCCACCGAAGGACTTACGGATGCCCCGCACGCTGAGCGCAGGCTCTATCGACGGAGTATCCATGTATTGACGCTTTCCCTAGCAGCCTGAAACGTCGTAGTAGTCCGCGATGTTATCGGCAGTCACATACGTGTGATTGACGAACAGCTCCGTCGGAATCTGCTGCCCCTTGACCGCGTCGATCAGGTAAGGAATGCCGACCTCGCCGTACTTCTCCGGGAAGAAGGCCACACTTCCGATCCACTTCTTGCCTGACGCGATCTCGCAGTGCGAGAGCTTGTCCACACCCATGCCGGAGGCCGCGACCTGATCCTCGCGACCGGCTGTGCGAGCAGCCGCCAGCGCCGAGTTGATGCCATCGTCATTGATGGCCACCACGGCGATGCGCTTGGCATCGGGCAAGGCGGTAAGAGTGTCGGTGAAGCCCTTCAGGGCTGTGTCGGCGCGGCCTGCATCAAGCTTGCGGATGATGCTCGGATCGACCGGTCCGCACACCTCCTCGAAACCCTTGAGCTGGCCTCCCATGCGGGCATCATTGACCGAGCCGACTCCGAAGTCCTCGAGCGAGACCCAGGCGTCGATCTGACAGTCCCAGTTGTCCTTGGCCCACTGGCCAAGACCCTGGCCACCGATCTCCCCTGCACGCTGGTTGTTTGCACCCATGAACGAGGTCTGGCAGTCACCCTGGGCAATGTCGATGGCAATGACCGGGACGTCCTGCGGGCCGGCGTCGCAGATCTCCTGTCCGGCATCGGAGATCGGCTGGAAGTTCAGGTAGCCCTGGACGCCCTGAGCCACGAAGTTCTTGACGCAGGCCAAGGCCGCGGCCGCATCGAGCTTGCTGTCACAGACCACGAGCTCGGCACCTGCCGCCTCGGCCTGAGCGCGCATGCCATCGGTCACGGACTTGCTGAATGCGATCGAGTCGTCCAGCGAGATCAGGCCGAGCTTGAGCCCATCACCGCTTCCCGGCTCAGCAGCACGGAACTCGACGAATTCGCCAGTAGCGGCTGGCGCCTCACTGGCTGGAGCCTCACTGGCTGCCGGCGCACTCGCCGCCGGCGCACTGCTCGCGGCCGCCGACGACTCGTCCGCGGACGAACCGCCACAAGCCGTGAGCAGCAGGAGCGCTGCCGCCGAGACCGCAACGGCCACGCCGACTCTTCCCGTTCGAAGTTGCTTCATGTGTCCTCCGCATCTTGGCCCCTCCGAATTGGAAAGGTTTCCAGAGAATTGCCGCACGAGCCGCCGTTGTCAAGGCCCCGCGACGAAATCGTTACCGTTCGGTGAGCCGATCAGGATCGGCGTTCGACTCAGCAGTGCTGTCATCCATGTGCCAGACCTGGACCAGCCGCTGCAACTGCCCCGACTCGTCAGTCAAAGTCTCGATGACGTCAGTGAACCACTCTGCCCAACGAGCGTTGGCACCAGAGGAATCCATGGCCTTGAGTGCGCTCGCGACGTCCGGATGGCACTCCGCGTAACCGACCACCTCGCGACCCCGCCGGAACAAGGAGTAGTTGCGCCAGCCCGCCGTCCACAGGTCGCCCAGCAGCTCCGGCCAGACCTCTTCGTGGCGCGTCTCGTACTCGACTTCACGCCCTTCCCTGAGCGTCATGACGAAACACATTCGCTCCATCTGGCCTCCATTCTGGAATCGATTCTCAATTTTTGCGCACCTCCTGTGGCCGACGACTCCCCTAGGACCACTCCAAAATGACGATCGGCGCTCCTGTCGCAACCTCGTCGTCGACGGCAACGTGGATCTCCACGACGGTCCCGGCAATGGGGCTTGGAACGTCGACGAGCGCCTTGTCCGTCTCGACCCTCAAGAGAGGGTCACCTGCTTGCACAGCAACGCCGGGGGCGACGAGTACTTCGGAGACGACGACCTCGTCGACGGTGTCCGCAGCTCGCGGCATCTTGACTGTTGATCGCATGTTCTTCCTACCCCCAGACGTTCTGGAACATCGCCGCCTTGCCCGGCGTCGATGCGTCATTCAGGCGCGTAATCAGGGCATCGAGCTTGCCGATCTCCTCGACCCGGATCGATCCGATCTGCTCTTCCGACAGGTCGCCGCTGGCCAGCAATCCGCCCTCCATCACCCGAAGTGGGTCGCGCTCGAGCCACGACTCGAGCTCGCCCTCGGGCCGATAGGGGGCTGTATCCGCCCTGGAATGCCCGGCGAACCTGTATGTCTTCGCTTCGACAAGGGTCGGTCCTTGGCCTGATCGGGCCCTGGTCACCGCCCGCGACATTGTTTCGCGCACCGCCTCGACGCTCATGCCGTCCACGACCTCCGCGTTCATGCCATACGCGTCGGCCCTTCGTACGAGATCCTCGAAGGGCGTGGTCGTATCGATCCGCGAGTACTCGCCGTACACGTTGTTGTCGAGGACGAAGATGACCGGGAGGTTCCAGATCGACGCGAGGTTCAGGCTCTCGTGGAACGCACCGATGTTGGATGCGCCATCTCCGAACACGGCTACCGCGACGTGGGGCTGCCCTAGCGTCTGGAAGGCGAGTGCCGCACCCGTCGCCACGGGCAAACCGGCGCCGACGATGGCGAAAGTGGGCAGCAGTCCCACATCCATGTTGCACATGTGCATTGAGCCACCCACGCCACCCGTGCAGCCGACTGTCCGGCCCATGATCTCGCCCATCACCTCGTTGGGGGTGAGTCCGAGGGCCAGCGCCACCCCATGACTGCGGTATGTGGCGCAGACGACGTCCTGCGGCTCGAGGGCCAGGGCCATGCCGACGTCCAGGGCCTCCTGGCCCTGGCAAAGGTGCGTGGTGCCGAGGATGAGGCCCGCTGCGAAGAGCTCGTTGACCCGTTCCTCGAACACGCGGATCTCCACCATCCGGCGGTACTGGTCGACGGCACCGCGGTGCAGGGCCGCACGCCGTTCGAGTGCCGTGTCCTCGTGACCAACGGTCATCGCGCCACTCCTTCCCGGCGCCACCAGGGAGCCGACACACGACCGGTCTCGAGGTACTCGGAGACCCTCGATCCAATCTCGACGTAGTTGGGCAGGAAGGCGTCCTCGAGTTCCCGGCCATAGGGGACGGGAACGTCGGGCGCCGTCACGCCCATGGGCGCGGCCTTCATCTCGTAGAAGAGCTCGCTTGCGATGGCCGAGACGATCTCCGTGCCCCACCCACCGGACTCCGGCGACTCCTCCACCACGATCAGGCGACCCGTGCGACTGACAGACTCCATGACGGTCTGTCGATCCCATGGCACGAGCGTCGCCAGGTCGATGACCTCCACGTCGAGGCCTGCCTGCTCGACGGCGCGAAGCGATGCCGAGACCATCTGGCCCATCGTCACGATCGTGGCGGCATTTCCAGCACGCACGACCCGCGCCTTGCCGATGGGGACGAGGCCAGCGTTACCGAGGGTGACCTCCTGACGCTCGGCGTACAGCGCCCGGGGCTCGAGGACCATCACGGGGTCGGGGTCCTGGATCGCACTGCGGAGAAGGCCGTAGGCCGTCTGCGCGTCACTGATCGTGACCACCTTGAGCCCGGGAGTCGCCATGACCCAGTTCTCCAGCGTCTGGCTGTGCTGGCTTCCGAAGCCGAGCCCGGAGCCGACGGAGGCGCGCACCACCATGGGGCAGCTCACCTGACCCTTGCTGAGGTACCGGAACTTCGCCGCCTCGGTCACCAGCTGATCGAGGGCGACGCCGAGGAACTCCATGAACATGATCTCGACGACGGGACGCAGACCCATCGCCGATGCCCCGACGGCGGCTCCCGTGAAGCCCATCTCCGAGATGGGGGTGTCGCGGACCCGGAGGGGCCCGAACTCCTCCAGGAGTCCCTCGGACGTCTTGAACGGACCGCCGGCCGCCGCGATGTCCTCGCCCATCAGGATGACCCGGGGGTCGCTTCGCATCTCGTCAGCGAGCGCGGCCACGACCGCCTGCCTGACTCTGAGTTTTGGCACGTGCTCTCCTTGCTCGGGGCGCTCGATGGTCAGTTGATGCGGTACTTCTCGATGTAGTCACGGTCGAGTTCCCAGCCGAGGCCCGGGCGCTCCGACAGCGAGATGTAGCCATCGCGCAGCGCAGGCGGGTTCGCGATCATGTTGTGCCAGATGGGATCCCGCATGGGGTGGAAGTACTCCAAGTAGGTGCCGTGCGGGATGGATGCCAGCAGATGCGCCGCAACGTGCGGCTCCTCGTGATGAGCCATCCGGACGTCGTAGGTGGTGGCCATCGCTGCGACGCGGCGCCACTCGGTGGGACCACCCGACCACGACGAGTCGAAGTTGCAGAAGTCCACGCTGCCGATCTCCATCAGGTCACGGCAGCCGGCCGCAGAGAACTCGGTCTGGCCCGCGCACACCGGCACCGGTCCGCGCGAGCGGACCTCGCGCATGGCTCGGCGGTCGTTCTGCCACTGACACGGCTCCTCGAACCAGAGCAGGTCGAGATCCTCCGCCATCCGGGAGAAGCGGATCGCCTGCGCAGGGGTCCACCCCTGATTCGCGTCGACAGCCAGCGCGAAGTCCGGTCCGCCGGCGCGCCGGGCCTCGCGGACCCGGATGATGTCCTCCTCGGGCTCCAGGCCACCGATCTTGAACTTCATGCCGGCAAAGCCACGCTCCACCAGATCCGTGACCTCGGCCGTGATGTCGGCGTCCTTGTCGTAGTACCCGCCGATCGTGATCACCGGGACAGACGAGCGGTAGCCGCCGCACAACCGACACAGGGGGATGTTGAGCGCACGCCCGATCGCGTCCCACAGGGCGACATCGATGGAGGCAGTGGCGACGAGGCCAAGTCGTCGGTCGCGCAGGATGTCCCAGGTCGCGGGACGAGCCAGCTCCCAGATGCGCTCGATGGCGAACGCATCCTGGCCGATGACCCGCGGCGCGATCTCGTTGGTGATGATTGCGTTGATCTCCTCGAGACCCGCGTCCTCATCTCCGGCGTACGCCTCGCCGACGATGCCCGATGCCGTCGTGATTTTCGTGACGATGGTCGACCGGTGGGTCATCCGGTAGTGGCTGCCCTTGTAGACCCGGTCCAGGGGAACCCGCACCATCGTGGTCTCGATCGCGGTGACAGTCAGGTCCGGCAACGTACCGGCGCCGAGATTCCCATCCATAGTGCCCTCCAATACTGGAAACGTTACCAGCGTATTGCGCATGCTCTGCGCTGTCAAGGGGATTCGATGGTCTTGAGCGACAATGGGGCGTGAGCGTCTAATGGAGTGACCCTGCGACCGCGGATGCGACATCGCGCCGACCGTGGCTGGCGGTGTCGCACCCAGTACGGCTCCCGCCATCGATCGGGGATTACCCCAGGGCGCGTTGAAGGGCCACCATCCTGGTGGCCCAAATACGATCGCTCAACTGCGCCCCGGGCGCGATGATCTCGGAGGCGTGGAACGCCCCCGGGTAGACATGAAGCTCAGTGGGGACGCCTGCTTGCATGAGTCGGGTCGCGAACGCGATGTCCTCGTCACGAAACAGATCCACGTCACCAACGTCGATGAACGTGGGCGGCATTCCAACAAGGTCTGTTGCTCGTGCAGGGGCTGAGTACTGATCCGCCGGCCTGTCACCCAGGTACCACGCCCAGGACTCCATGCTTCCGTCGCGGTCCCAGACGCCCACGTCAGTGATCTCCTTGCTCGACGGCGTCTCGTGACGATCGTCAATCATTGGATAGATCGACATAAGGAATCGGATTGTCGGACCGCCAAAGTCACGCACCATGAGAGAAGTGGCGATGGCCAACCCTCCCCCGGCACTGCCGCCGTAAACAACAAGGCGCTCGGGGTCGTAGCCAAGTTCAATTGCGTTGTCGCCCATCCATCTAAGCGCCGAGTAGCAGTCGTTGACGGCCGCGGGCGCAGGGTTCTCAGGTGCGAGTCTGTAGTCGACGGAGACGATCACAGCTGAAAGGGTGTCGCACAGCGTCACCACGAAGGGGTCTTCGGAGTCGAGGTCTCCGAGCACCATGCCCCCTCCATGAATGAAAAAGATCCCTGGCAGAATCCCCGTCCTGTCCTTGGGTCGGTATGTCCGGATCACAAGCTCGCCGTCGGGTCCCGGGATGGTGCGGTCAACTTTCTGGACGTTCTCATTCACTGGGACGTCACTTGTCACCGCAGCGAGAAGCTCGGAATTCCTCGCCCTGCGCGCCTCGATGTCTGGGATGGCGTTGATGCCCCCCGGCAAAACCTCGAGCATGGAGAGGAGCGCTTCTCGTGACTCAGGATCAATGCGCTCAAGTTGCGACATGACACTCCTCGCTGCTCAAGATCCGCGTGTGGACTCTCCACTGGTTGGAATCGTTACCAACGTAGAAGCCGTGATCGAGCGTGTCAAGAGTCGGCGGAGCGGACTCAAAGCCCCAGCTTCAGTACATCAGCTGTCCACCCGACACATTCAAAGTTGCACCTGTGATGTAGCGAGACGCATCCGATGCCAGGAAGAGAAAGCTCCCGGCGAGCTCCTCGGGGGCGGCCAACCGACCCATCGGAATCATCGAGATGAACTGGCTTACCGCTTCCCCACCCTGGCCACCGTGCAGCATGGTTGTGTCGACGCCGCCTGGAGCAATGGCGTTGACTCGCACGCCCACCGGGGCGAATGACCGAGCGAGTCCCCGCGTCATCGACACCAGGCCTCCCTTGGAGGCTGAGTAGACAACCGAGCCGCCGAATCCCCCGGTCCACCATCCCTGTGATGAGCAGTTGACGATGGCGCCGCCTCTCCTTTGCGCGGCGAAGACATCCTTGGCCGCGCGGTTGAGGAAGAAGGACGCCTTCAGGTTCGTGTCCAACTGCGCGTCCCAGTCGTCCTCGGTCACGTCGTCGACCGTCTCGCGCCGGATCAGCACAGCCGCCAGGTGGATGACCGCGGCGAGGCCCGGGCCCTGCGCGGCGGGCCCGAGGATGGCCTCCGACGATCCCGCCGCGCAGACGTCGGCCTCCACCCACGCGTGCTTCACGCCGGCGAGACCGGCGACAAGTGCGTCAAGCATCTCCCGGTTTCGATCGACCGCGATCACGTGCGCGCCCGCCTCGCCCAGCGCCTGGCAGACGGCGGCACCGATACCGCCCGTCGCACCCGTGACCACGACGTTGCGACCGGCCAAACCCGCGTCGTTGCGCCAGTACGGCGTGGCATCCGACCTCGGGGTGTCGTTCGGACTCATGCGGCTCCTCGCGGATTTCTCACTCTTGAGTCACTGTAGGACTGCTACAGTTGTGGAAACGTTACCAGTCTGAAGTGTCCACGTGTCTCGAACCTGGCGAGTCGCCTCTATCCCCGGCGACGGGATCGGCCAGGAAGTGCTGCCGGTCGCCATGGCCGTCGTCGACGCCGCGCTGTACGTGGACGGCGATTCGATCGAGTGGGAGACCTTCGACTGGGGGTGCACGCCCTGCAAGACGACAGGTCGACTGATGCCGGTCGACGAACTGGACACGCTGGTCGGCTTCGACGCCATCTTCCTCGGCGCAGTAGGAGACCCGGAGGTGCCCGATGACGTGTCGCTGTGGCAACTGCTGAGCCCCATCCGTCGCCACTTCGACCATTTCGTCAACCTGCGCCCGGTGCGAGACTTCGACGGCGTTCCAGCGAGGGTGCGGCTTTCCTACGGTGCCGGCGTCGACCTCGTCGTCGTGCGAGAGAACACCGAGGGCGAGTACTCCGAGATCGGCGGTCGGGACTTCCAGGGCACGTCGCGCGAACTCGCGATCCAGACCGACATGTTCACCCGCGTCGGCATCGAGCGCATCGGCCGCTACGCGTTCGAGCTCGCCCGCAGTCGCAGAGGACGCCTGACATCGGCAACGAAGTCGAACGGGATCATCTACACGATGCCCTTCTGGGACGAAGTGATCGCCGACACCGCCGTCGAGTTCCCCGACGTCGCGGTGTCGAAGGGCCTCATCGACGCCCTCGCGGCGGAGCTCGTTCTCAAGCCGGAGACCTTCGACGTCATCGTGACCTTCAACCTCTTCGGCGACGTGCTGTCAGATCTGGCTGCCGCCGTGGTCGGTGGACTGGGTCTCGCAGCCTCGGCGAATCTGAGCGCCGACCCGAACAAGCCCTCCCTCTTCGAGCCCGTGCACGGGTCCGCACCGGACATCGCGGGTCAAGGGATTGCCAATCTGGTTGCCGCAGTGTGGTCGGGAGCCCTCATGCTCGAGCACCTGGGTGCGCACGCGGCCGCCGCACGCATCATGGTCGCGATCGAGCAATCACTTCGTCACCCCGCCACGCGCACATCCGACCTCGGGGGAACCGCCTCGACGGAGAAGCAGGCAGGGCGCCCATCGAGCACCTCATCTCCGATTAGTCTTCAGCGCTGGCGGAGGCGACTACGCAAGGACGAGGCCATGAACGGCCGCGAGCAGGTGCGAGCCGTCCACGTTGCCAAACTCGCCGCCAAGGACTCGACTGGCCAGCTCCTGGGCGCTCTCGGGATCGACGTGCATGACGCGCGCGCACTTGCCACGCCAAAGCGTCATCGTCTGGGCTGTTGTTACGCCACCCGGAGCCGGCTCGTCACGAACGGTAACCGGTTCTCCGTCAGTACCGACGATGACACGGGCAGCACCGACGGGGAGATCGGCTTCTTCCAGGAGGACACCTGGTGCTTCCGCGGGGCAGGGCGTTGCACAGGCGAAGGGATCTCCTGCGTAGAAGGCCCGACGGGCAGCCTCGGCAACATCCCACCAGCCACCCGTCCCCGGCTGGCTGAGGCGCAGCGCCGCGGGGGCCACCTGCACACGCAGGTGATTCGCCTGCCCCTGCCGAGCACGCCCGACTTCTGAGGCGGCCAGAACGGCCCCGTGGGCGAAACCCGTCACAGGAAACAATCGAAGGCTCGTCTCGACCGGTCCACCATGTCGTTGGGCGTCCAAGGCAACCGTGTCGATGCCGAGCGCCTCGATCAGGCCGCCGGCCCCAACGAACGGTTCAGCGACGGTGGGGTGACCGGCCTTGGCCCACAGGGCGGCGAGCATGGCTGAGCTCACCGCTGCCTGACGGTTGAAGCCAGCCGCGCCGTTGCGGGCCATGACCGCCTGAGTGCGCCCTCCGGCCGCCAAGCAGGCCATCCCCATCGCTGTCGCGAGGGATTCCCGTGTGGCGTCGATCAGGGTCGACACGGCGGCCGCAGCACCGACCACGCCGCAGATGGTGGTGGCATGCCAGGTACCTCGATATGCGGCGCCCAGCATGAGTGCGAGGTCGCCGGTGACGCGGTAGCCGATCGTCACAGCTGATGCGAGATCGCCATGTGCATCGCTCCGAGTCGAGGCGGCCAGGACGGCTGCCAGGACTACTGACCCGGGGTGCGTCACGCAGCCCCAGTCAACGTCGTCGAGATCGAGCAGACTGCCTCGTCGCGCCAACTCCACTGCCAATTCGACGACTCCCTGCCCACGGCCGTCAGCGAGCTGCGCTCCACCAGCCGCCGAGCATACGAGGAAGTCGCTGGTCAGCAGGCGTAGCGCGTCGTCATTGCCAACCGGCTGGCTGGCGTTCGCCGTTTCGACCAACCGATCCTGAACAACGTCACCGGTCACAGGGCCGCTCTCACTGGCGGTATCTGTCCACGACATCCTCGACGATGTCGATGCCCAGGCCGGGCCGGCCGTCCGGCGGGTACACCCAGCCGTCCTGGTGGGTCAGGGGCTCGGTGACAAGGTCGTGCTGCATGGGATTGCGCAGCGGCTTGAATTCGAAGAGCTTGCTGGCCGGAGTGCTGAAGCTGACCGCGATGCTCGCCGCGCTCACGATGGCCGATGACCAGGCATGTGCATTGACCTGGCGACGGTAGGCCACCACGCGATCCGCGACCTTCTTGAATCCGGTGATGCCCTCGGCCCGTCCCGGGTCGACGCCCACGACGTCACAGGTCCCGGTGGCGAGCACGGCTTCGTAGCCGTCCAGGGTCCACTCGCGCTCGCCATACGCAATGAGGCATGACGCCTTGGACTGGAGGACCTCGTAGCCTCGCGGATCCCATGCACCGAGCGGCTCCTCGATCCAGTTGATGCGCGACTCGTCAAAGGCCTGCACCCGGCGCACCGCTTGGCTCACGTCCCACTTCACGTTGATGCCGCAGTCGATCATGAGCATCTTGTCGGGGCCGATGGCCTCCCTCATCGCCCGGACGTACTCCACGTCCCGGTCGTGGTCGTAGCCCAGGTGCGCATTGCCGCGCTTGCCGAAGCCGACCTTCATGCCCTGCAAGCCTGTTGACAGCCACTCAACAGCCTCGTCGGCCATGGCTGGGATCGACTCGTGGTGGGCATGCGACGAGGCGATCGCGGGCAGCCGCTCGTGGACCGGTCCGCCGAGCAGGTCTAGGACGCTGCGCCCCAGCGCCTTGCCCTTGATGTCCCACAAGGCAATGTCGATCGCCGATATGGCGTAGGACGCCAGCCCACCTCGGTAGCCGTACCACCACGAACGGTCCTTGATCTTCCGCCAGAGCCGCTCCGTCTCTCGGGGATCCTCTCCGACGAGATCCTCGGACATACCGCTTATGAGTGCGGCTACGGCCGGATTGGCATCAGGGAACTGCGTGATCGACTCCCCCCACCCGACCAGCCCGTCATCCGTCGTCACCTTCACCAGGCACAGGTAGCGAGTGGCATCGAAGTCGTTCGGCTCGGGGTAGGCGACTGGGATCGGTTCCACCTTGGCGATCTTCATTTGGCTCCTTTGTTCCGCGACAGGATATCTATGTTCCGGTATCGTTTCCGTAAATCGGACCTCATCCCGCTACTCCCACTAGAGTCGACATGTTCCGCACATGACTTGGGGAGGTAGCCACGGTGGCCGACGACGATCGACCGGTGACGATTCACGCTGTCGCCCGGCGGGCGGGTGTGGCCGTGTCGTCGGTCTCCCGAGTCCTGAGCAAGCACCCGGATGTCAGCGAGAAGATGCGGGTAAAGGTTGAGGCGGCTGCGCGTGAGCTCGGCTACTCGCCCGACCCAGTGGCTCGCAGCCTCAGGAGCGGCTCAAGCAGGCTGATCGGCTACTTGGTCCGTGACTTTCAGACCCCCTTCTTCGGCGACGTGATCGAAGGACTGGAGGCGGTGCTGTCGGCCGAGGGATACACGCTTCTTGTGCTCAACGGAGGCGGTGAACCGGCCAAGGAGCTCGAGCGGATATCAGTCCTGAAGCAGCGTCGGGTTGATGGCCTCTTCCTTTCCACCCTCGTTGACTCGACTGCGCGTCTGAAGTCCGCGGTCGAAGCTTTCGGCCGCCCAGTAGTCCTCATCGACCGCGACCTGCCCGGAGTCGAGGTTGGTCGTGCTCAGTTCGATCACGCCACCGGCGTGCAAGATGCGACTGCGGACCTCGTATCCCTCGGCCATACGCGCATCGCTCTCATTACGGGCGCGCCGGATGTGCGGCCCACGCGCGAGCGGGTCCGCGGCTTCAGACTCGGTCTAGAGTCGAGTGCGAAGGCGATGGCCAACGCGACCGAGGTGACTGGAGCCTTCTCAATCGCCTTCGCTCGTGAGAAGACCGCTGAACTGCTTGCTCTTCCTACCCGCCGGCGCCCTACGGCGCTCGTCTCTGGCGGTGTTCAAGCGACCATCGGCATTATCGAAGCTCTGTCCGAGGCTGGGCTGCGGCCGGGCGAGGACATCTCGCTGGTCGTCGTCGACGACCTACCCTGGCTGCGGGTCCTAAGGCCCACCATCAGCGCTGTTTTCCGTGATCCGGGGATGATTGGCAGAGTCGCAGCAGGGCTCATGGTGGCGCAGCTGGCTGGCGAGAGACCATCTACCGTGAGCCTGCCGACCCACTACGAGCCTCGAGAGAGCTCTGTCAAGGTCGGGAGTCGATGATCGCCTCGTCGGGTTAGGTCCAATGCGACCCATCCAGCGACCCGAAGGTTGACTAGCGGCGCCACCGCCGGATGTCCTACAGATCGCGACCCGGTCACCCCTGACCACGGCCAGAACTAGCAAGTTCATCCACCCACCTACGGCATGGGTCGCCTTCATCAGCGCAATCGGCGCCAATTCTGCGTCCAGCCCCTGCGGCCGCTGGGGCATGCGACAGAGGAGCCAGCCGACGAATGGTTGGCTGTTGTCCACTTCGTCGGCAAGTTGTTGACCAACCCCCACCCTCGGGGACCCGATCCGCACCCGGATGGTCTTGAGCGAGTGACCGAGTCGAAGGTGGGCTCTCAAGTTCCCGCCTCTGGTTCGACCACAGCACTACTGACGAAACTCGTCACCACACGACTGTCACCGTTGCGGTACTGCGCGCACGCCAAGAAGGGTGAAGGCACCCCGCATCGGAGCATGACAACTTCACAATGGACCGGTCGCCAGCCGAAGGGCAGCCCTCACCAAAGGAGGTGAATCGGCCCGAGGAGCAGCTCCAGCCCAACGGCGACCGACGCCGCCTCGTCGTCAGCCCCGGCTTCGTGGGGCGCGAGGAACGTGCGGGCATTACCGAAAGGGCTTTCATCCGTTCCGGGATCAGCACGTCGACATTCCCGATCAGCGACTTGACAGGGAGTCACTCCGCTGTGTTTTCCCTGCTCAGGACTAATGAGTGGAACCCCCAGCGACCCGGGACCGGATGTTCCACCAACCGAATGTCGCTCGGGGATCTTCGCCGTCCTTGTATGAAGTTTATCGGCGCTCGACCGGGAGTCTTCGGGCAGCGCCCGAACAGGGGTCCAGTTGAGGTCCAGTTCGATGCGCACCGCACACCTCGACCCAGGCACTCTGATCCATTACTGCCTCATCCGTGGCATGATCGGGTGGTGGCTATGAGTGGAAAGAGGCGCGGCAGCGTCGAGTTTGAGGAAACCCACAAGCGGATCGCCACTGCCGCTCTCGACTTGATCGTGTCCTCGGGAATCCACGGCTGCGATGTGCGGTCGGTCGCCCAGGCGGCAGAAGTGAGCACCGCAACCCTGCGGAGCCATTACCCCGGCGGCAAGCAGCAGTACCTGGTTGCTGCGGCGGAGGCCACCCCGGTGTTCGCGGCATCCGATCCGTTGACGGGAACCCCGCGCGAGCGCATTGCCGCGTATGTCACGAGCGCCATGAAGTTCGCCCCCCGGATAGCGACTTTGCTCTCAGAGGCCAGCCTCCACGAGTCCGAGTTCCCGGAGTTCGCCGCGGCAGTGCGAAAGGTCATGGCAGACAG
>JACCDO011998193.1_pt1 | contig 13362 bp, 11 predicted proteins | sample 7446101 | NCBI WGS metagenome assembly JACCDO01 (sample SAMN15323440, study PRJNA562643) | freshwater metagenome | isolation source: river surface water | place: USA:Blue River Watershed | collected 2017-08-16
CGTTCAATTAACTTTTAATGATAGTGCTCACGTTTTGAAATTTATGTTAGATGGTAGAGGAACAACGTGTGTTTCTGGTGACTTTTATAATCTTGAATGTGGTGGTGATGGACAGGCAATTTAAATAAATTTAAATAGAGGCAATTTAAATAGAGGCAATTTAAATAGAAATAGTAAATAAAGAATAAAAAATTAAGTTTCTATATAGAAATTATTATATAGAAATTATAGTAGAGTAAAAAATATAGAAATGTATCCGTTACAATTTTATTTACATATTTCATCACTTGCTTTTTTAACACTTTTATTTCATTATCCTCTTCAATATATTCATCTTGAAAAAAAATATTTTGAACGATATAGTGTTAATTTAATGCGCTCAGTTGCTTGTTTTATGATTTCATCTCAAGGTTTTCAACATATTCTTGATAATGGTTTTATAACTTCGATTACTATGTATGAAAATGAAGAATATGATTTATTTTATTTCTTTTTAGCATATATTTATTTTGATACTGTTCTTCTAATTTATCAACATTTTTTAGGTATTGAAAAAAAATTACGTTATGACCTCCTTTTACATCATTTATTAGCACTCTTTTCCTTCCACTATATTCAAAATTATAATTTATATTCTTTAATCCCATATATTGCTTTAAGTGAAGGTATTTCTATAACAACCGGACCAAAATTATTAGCAAACGTCTTTCAAAATAAAATATTGACAAAATACTGTATTTTATATCGTATTTATTATTTACTCTTTATTCGAGTATCCTTTTTATGGCCTTATATATTATATCTTATTTATCAAAACTCTTCCGAAAATAATGACTTCGAATTTCATAATGCCTTAATTGTTATTTTTATGATTTATAGTATGGAATATTTATGGTATATTCGCGGTAATAACGAATTAAAATCAATTTTATAGATTTTAAGAATAAGGGGAATTTATGAAAAATAAATATATTTGTTAAAATATATTTTTTTATTTAAAAAAAATAAATAGAATAAAAATCTTAAAGACTCATTAAATTATCATCATCTGATAATTTATTATTTCTAACAAGTGAGTCGAAGAATTTTGGATTTCTTGTTGCTCCAGAATGATTATCTTGAATATAACGTTTATATTGTGATATAACATAATTTCTACTTGATTCACTTTCAATAAAATCGAAAATGTTTAATAGATTTATGTGATATCTATTTTTTTTATTTGAATATACAATAAAAATGTATTTAATAAAAACTTCTTCATTTTCATTATCATTATATTCATTATCATCATAATATTCATCTTCATCAGGTGTATAATGTACATATTCGTCAGAACACATTTCAATATTGTTTATTAAAAAATCAACAAGTTCCTTTTGGAAATTTTCATCTTTACGAGTAATTGAAAAAATTCTTTTATATGAGTGATTTATACCTTGGTCATTTAAAGGGACATCAAAATAATCATCATAACCCGTTTCAATTTGATAAACAGTATTAATATCTTTACAAAAAGATATACGAGTAAAGTTTTCTTTTAACGCGATATATGATATATTTGTATTAAACATTTTTTTAAATAATTATTTATTTAGTATATTGAAAATAAGGAATCTTTTATATTATGAAAATATATAAATCAATTTTTATATATATTTACGTAAAATGATTTTATAAAGAGAATTTATGAAAAATAAATATATTTTTAAAATATATTTAAATATTTATATATATTTGTTAATATATATAAATGTAGGTGTAGAATTAGTTATTCTAATTATTTAAATTAAATTAAAAGTATAATTGTTTAGAGTTTTTTGTGTTTCTTCAATATATTTATCAGTTTCCATTCGTGGTAAATATGTATGTATGAAACCGTCACTTAAACAGTCTTTTACTTTTTTACTTTTATTAATAACTTCCATATCAATTGGTTTTATATTTTCTATTACAAATTTATTCACGTTTATTGAAATATTTAATTTATTACTAATTTGTTCAATACAAGTATATAATTTATTAATGATTACAATTACTTCATTTATTATATCTTGTAATATTTTAAATGATTTAATTTCGTTTTGAAACCAATGTAACTTGTAAAAATTATCATCATTGTAACTAATGTATTGTTTTATATCAAATTGTAATTTACATATTTTTTGTGATTCCATAAATTTGTTATATAAATCTATAAAATAATTGTATAAAATTTCATAATTATACTCATTGATATTATTACAATCTTCAATAAATGAAGATTCTAAATATGGGAGTAAATTAGATAAATTATTACGACTAATTTTACAATTAATTAAAGTCTGTAATTGTCTATTTGAAACATATTGAATGCTCATTATGTTTTGAACTAATTGATTAAATTCAGTTACGTTCATTTTTATGTAGATAATTGTGAAAACTTATTGTTGGTTATACTCATTCTTTTGAAATACATTATTATATATTTATTTTAGTAAATTTTTTTATTTTACATTTTAATATGTATTTACGTACTATGATTTAAGAAATATATTATAAAAGTTTATTTACGTATAATGATTTTTTTAAAATAATTAAATAATTAAATATGTTAAAATATAGAAATCAAAGTAAAATTTGAATAAAAAAATATTAATCTAAATTAAATATAGTTTATAATCTTATAAAATGGAATATATAGCGGCAGCAAGTATTTTAGGATTAGGTTTTATGTTTCAAAACCAAGAAAATGATAGTAAAAACAAACCCAAATATATAAGTCAAAAAGTTAAAGAATCAAAAATACCAACTTCAAAGAATGGATATGATTCAAATCGTGCTTTTGATATATGGCAAAAGGAACAAAAAATGGCGGATGATTTAAAAATCAAGAGTGAAAAACCACAAGATACAAATATAATTACAGCGGGACCACCTTATAAAGAAATATATAATAAAGTTGATTATTCTGAATCATCATTACCAGTAGAATTTAATCAATTTTCAAGTTATGAAAGTTCATTTGCTGATTTAGGAGACCCAGATAAAAGTAGTTTATTACCAAAAAATTTAAGTGTAAGTAATAAACAAATTCCCGAAAGTGGTGGATTTAAGGGAATTTCATTAACAGGTGACCCAATAAATCCAAATTCATTTACACACAATAATATGCAACCATTTTTTGGTTCAGGAGTAAAACAAAATATGGACGAATTTGCCACAAGAGGAATTTTTGAAACATTTACAGGAACTCAAGACAATTATCAAAAGAAGAAAGAAATAGGTTTAATGTTTGAACCACAAAAGAATGTAACAAATGTATATGGTACATCAAATTTAGATGGATATATGTTAGACCGTTATCAAGTATCACAAATAAGAAGTAATGAAACACCAATAGAAAAAGTATATGTAGGACCGGGTTTGAATCAAGGTTATACAGCAACACCAAGTGGAGGTTTCCAACAAGCGGAAACATTAGATTATATAATGCCAAAAACAACGAATGAATTACGTGTAAAGACAAATCCTAAATTAACATATTATAATCGAATTATAGCAGGACAAAAGATTGCCAAACCGGGAAAGATAGGAACAGTTTATAAAAATCGTCCAGATACATTCTATATTCAAAATCCCGACCGTTATTTAACCACAACAGGTGCTGTTACCGCTCAAGCAGTACGTCCTTGTCAAATTGTTAAATTTACAAATAGAAAAACCACAACAACAAAAAGTCATAAAGGTCCAGCAGCACCCGTTCATGGAACTCGTATTGCTGTACGTGGTAAATATCGTGTTTCTGATAAACCTCAATTTGATACCGATGGTCCTCGTAATGCTACTTTAACTGGTTTATGGAAATTCTTAGGATTAAATGGAGATGATAAAGATGTTCCAAATGATTATGGTAAGAAATCACTTGTTTTAGGTTCCAATAATAGAACAGATTATGGAGAAAAAGGAAGAAATGGTAACTTAAAAGGAAATGAAAGAACGGGAGCAAGAAATGGACAAAGAGCAAATGATACAAAACGTCAAACAATAGAAGATAGTAAAAGAGATGGTAATATGGGTGTAACAACATTTAAATCTAAAGTATATGACCCAAATCATCACGCAAAAACAACTGTTCGTGAAACTACTGAAAATAATGACCATAATGGTAACTTAAAAGGTCCAAATCGCGGTGTTGTTTATGACCCTAATGAAAAAGCAAGAACAACTGTTAAGGAAACTACTGAAGATAATGAATTTAATGGTAATTTAAGTGGTGGAAAATATGCTGGTAAAGTATATGACCCAAATGAACGTGCTAGAACAACTGTTAAGGAAACAACAGAAGATAATGAATATAAGGGAACATTATCGGGACCGAATAGAGGAAAAGTATATGACCCTAATCAACATATGAAGGATACATTACGTCAAGATACATCCGTATATTATGTAGGAAATCAAGAAGGAGAAACAGTAGGAGGATATCAAGTTGCTGAAGTCGATGCTCCAATAACAATGCGTCAATTAACATCTATTGATTATACAGGTAATGCGGGAAATAGTGGAACAACAAATGTACCAATGAATCGTGATGATGTTGGAAATATGAATGTTCGTTCAAATCGCGCAACACAAGATAGAGGATATACACCAAATATGCAAGGACCCAATAAAAGAGGTGAAATACCAGTAATGAATACAAAGAAAGTAGGAGATATTCAAAGCGCTTATTTAAATGAACGCGGTGTTCAACCATCACAAATTTATAATTCTATTCCTCAAATAAATCAATTTAATATTTCTACCCAAAAAGATACCTTACCAAATGAACCATTGGAATTCCGTAATGCTGATCCGAGTTTGCTTAATGCCCTAAAAAGTAATCCATACAGTCAAAGTATTTACAGTTGGGCCTAACTTCAGTAATGTTCCAATAATAAATTATTTATAAATAAATTTATATATAAATAATAATATTAACGTAAATACATTTATATTTCTACCAATGTAATATTTATTTACGTTATTGTTTTTTAAATAAAAAAATGATTTATTTTTTAGTATTATATATATTTATTATTATTTAAACATAAAATTATACTTAATTTTTTTATATAAAATTTTTAGGTTATTTAAATAATAATGAATTTTTTAGAAGAAGAAATATTAAACACCGGAATTTCAAATATGAATATTCATGATAATAAATATCATAAATATGCTATTGAATTTGGTGGTGAAAATCAACATTATACAAGCAGAGATGAATATTTTTCTTTAATGCTTGAATATGTAAAAGAAAAATATTTGGATATCTATAATAAATTAAGACACGGTGATTTTATTGAAAATATTACTGTTAGTCGTCAATCAGAACGTTCTGTTGGATTGTATATGATTGAAAAAAAAGATGAGACTATTTGTATAGTTGATTTAGATTATGAAATAGATGAAGTAAATGATAATAGTGGAACTATTCCGATTCAATTTGTTGGATTAAGGGATTTTATTCCATTTTATTATGAAGATTTGATACAAGATGAAAAATGTCAAACAACTATATTGAGTAGTTTATTTCCAATGGATATTGATTTTTTAAGAAATAAAGAAATAAAAAAGTTTAAAGAAACAAAAAAATTAACATATTCAGAATGTGAATTTCAAGGTAAAAAAATATTAGTTGTATATCCTCTTAAAAAAGAATATAAATTTACTAAAAATAAAGTTGAATATTATATATGTTATCAAATCGACCAAAAAGATATAGATGATGAAGATACAAATTGTATAGAAGATTATCTTGAAATGAATGATTTTGATTTTGAACTTTCTGATAAAGTATTAAGTTCATTACATAAATTTACATTTAACTATGATTTAGTTTTAATGCCGTGGATTCAATGTTTAATTCCATCTACAATGTAAAAAAAATAAGTATTAAAAAAATAATTATATAATATATAATATTATATAAATTTTATAAAAATAAAAAAATAAAAATAATATAAAAATATAATTATATTTACAAAATAGCAAAAATAGGTAAATGGTCTGAAAATGAAAAAGGAATTGTTTTCGCAAAATTATATGGAGTTTTTGAAAAAATAAAATCAACTTGAGTTCCATGAATGGATGTAAAATCAACAAATTGTGTATAATATTTTTTTTTTAACATAAATATAAATTCTTTATCATATTTATTAAAATTCATATCTCCAATAATTACATCTGGATTTTCTTTAAGTATTTGTTCCAGTTGTTTAATACGAATACTTGAATTAAATTCTGCAATTCTTAAAAATTCATTTGGTGATACAATATTATTATCACGAGCAATAAAACGTTCTCCAATTTCCAAATGGGTTAATGCGTATTTTTTATTATTATATTCAAAAAAAAGAGCAAATCGTCGTTTATCAAAACCTTTTATGTTATTTAATGTAATAAAATATATATTATTTAATTCAAGTGTTTTTTTATATAATACTACTAAACCGATATGTGATAAATCATGAATTATATTATATTTTGAATCAATAATTTTATCATTTTTATAATATTCTTCTATAAAACAAATATCAACATCATATAATTTTAACATTTGTAATAATGCTTTTGATATATTTGTAAAATTATCATTTAAATTAAGTGAAACAAAATTATGTATATTTAATGATATAACTTTTACATGTTCTTTATTATTTAATTCTTTAGGAATTTCAAAATCTTTTTTATTTGTGAAATAATTATTAAAATAATATAAATTATATTTAAAATTTTTATTATAATTACTCATATTTTCATTAAATACCATTTTAGATACATCAAATGGTAATGTGTTCTTAAATATCATTGAATCTAATGGGTCATTATCAATACGTTCTAAATTATCATATTGATTCCAAATAATTATTTCATTTTGAGTTGTTCCCATATATGGTGTATAATAACCAGAAATACAAGTTAATCCATCATATTTATCTTGAATTAAAAGCATAATACCTTCAGCACATACTCTATCAATATATCCATGACCAAAATACCAACCAGTATATGTTTTACCATTTGAATCAGTTGTTGGTAAATAATCTTTATCTTCCATTTTGTATAACCATTGTTCTGGAAAATAGTCAAAATATATAGATATTAGATATGCTTGATAATATTTATTTATATTTACACCATATTTCATTTTAACACAATGAGCAAAAAATTTATATGTAACATCTTTAAAAAACTTTTTTTTACTTTTTTCATCAATAAGTGATAAAATATATTTAATATTATCATCATTTGTTATATCAAAAATTTTTAAATCTTTTTTTGTTTTATATACTTGTAATCCACCTGAATAACGTTTTGCATATTTAAATCCAATATATTTATCACCATAATAACCATATTTAACTTTTTCAAAAAATGGAATTTCATCTTTTTTAGAATAAAAATATTTAACACCTTTATAAATATTTGTACCTTTTTTAACATAAAATGAATTTTCATATGGTAAATATTCATTTTGAATAAAATATTTATTTAATTCATTAATTGTCATATCAGACATTTTATTTAAATTATTTTGTAATTCTTTATATGGAGCATATTTATTATAATAATTTACTGTTTTATTTTTTTCGTTTTTATCATCTTCATCTGTAGTTTGTGTTTTAATTAATATTTTTTCAAAATTATCATATATTTTATTTTTAATATTTTTAAAATTATTATTTAAATTTTTATTACTATTTAAACTTTTTTGTTTCATATTTTTAATAAATTCATTTATTTCATCTTCATTTAAATATTTTTTATAAAAAGTAATATAAAAACCTAATTTTAATTTTAATTTTAAAACCATATCTCTATTTTTTTTATAAGTATCATATGAATGTGATACTACCCATATTGTATTAAATTTTGATAATGTTTTATGTTTTTTTAAACCAACCATTTTTTTTTTATCATTTTCTAATATCTCTTCTTCATCATATATTTTTTTATATTTTAATTTACTTTCTTTTTTATTTTTTGATTTTGATTTTGATTTTAATTTTAATTTTAATTTTAAATTTGATTTATTTTTAATTATTTTTTTTCTTAATCCACCTTTTAAAAATAAATCATTCATATTATAAATATACTAAAATATAATTATATTTTATTTTATAAAATATAATTAATATAATTTAAATAATAAAAAAATTTATAAAGTAAATAATTAAAAATAAGATAAATAAATGGATTTTAAATCTTCATGGGTATAAAATTTATTAACTATTAAATTACTTATAAAAACTAGGAAATTAAGGCTTACTATTAGGAGTAAAATAATGACCACTACTATTATAATGAGTAGAATAATAACCATTAAAATTACTATTATTATTACTACTATATTGACCACTATTATTCAAATAATTATTACTATATTGACCACTATTTTCGAAACGACCATGTTGACCACTATTTTTGTAATGACCATGATAACCACTACTATTGTAATGACCATGATAACCACTATTATTACCATATTCATTATTATTACCATATTCATTATTATTACCATATTTATATTTATATTCATATTCATTATTATTTATAAATTCAGGAAATGCAATATTGTTTGTATTATTTTTTGGGTTTATTCTGTTCTTTAAAATATTTTGAGGATATTTTATAGAATTTTTATTTGAACTTTTGCTACATGCGTTTAAAAAGATAATTAAAGGAGATTTTTTTGTTGGTTGATGTTTTTCAACAAGTTTATTTATAATATCTTTAAAAGATATTAATTTTGTTTTCTGTTTGTTTTTGCCAGTTATAACATTAATCCCCAACTCTTGAAATGAAAACATTTTTTTAGTCTTGTTTCCAAATTTTTCTTTTAATTGATTTAAATATTTAGAATGAAATGTATAATAATCATTATCTTGAATAAATGCAAATTTGTTATAATCATGTAATTTAATACAATTTTGAAGTACAATTATATATTTTTTATCAATTTCATTTGGTTCTGGTACTTCCGTAAAAAATTCAGTTAATTTTTCGGAATTAATAAATTCCTCACCTGAATTAGTACCTGAATTATATATAATACTTGTTTTTAAAGGAAGTTTAAAAAGACCACTATAAAAATTATTCTTCTCTTCTGATGTAATTGAAAAATCTTTAAACGTATGACCTGAAGAATAAATTTTAAAGAATTTAGGTAAATAAAATTCATTTATATTACTTTTATTTACCTTTTTTCCAGTACTTTCCGAGTGAATATATTTTTTTACGAATGATATTTCATTTTTCATTAATTCTTTTGTTATAGCATCTATAAATTTTTTATTTAACATATTTTGAATAAACATTCTTTTTATTAAATATAATATTTTAAATGAGCTATATAAATATCCTTCATTTTCTAATGATATAATATATACATTTTCTGGTATATGGAATTTATTAGATTTTTTTTTATTATGAATAGTTCCACCATGTGCTTCTAATAAATATTCATTTATATTTTTTATATCACATATATTTTTTGGTAAATTATATTTTGGTATATCTTCTTTAAAAAACCTTATATATTCTTCTATACTATTATTATAAATATTATTTTCTTCAATTTCTTTTTGTATGTTCATATTAATATTTTTAGATTTAAAATAATTTTGATTATTTAACTTAATATTACAGTTATTATTTTCATTATTATTATTTTCATTATTATTATATTCACTATTATTATTTTCATTATTACTATATTCATTATTACTATATTCACTATTATTTATTGTATTTTCGTATTGACCTTTTTTTATATATTGTTTCGTATTTCTATCAAATTTACCTGATTTACGTGAATTAGAAGGTAATTTACTTTTTGAATCCATTTTATTTATATTTTAAATATACTAAAATATAATTATATTTTTTTTTATAAAAAATAATTTAAATAATAAAAAAATAATTTAAATAATAAAAAAATAATTTAAATAATAAAAAAATAATTTAAATAATAAAAAAGGGTTTAATTGCGGAAAGTTTCTAAATAAATGCGTTCAACTTTATTTGGGTCAATGGGTTTTGATTCATTATCTTCAAAAAATGTATCTACATCATCATAATCTTCAGCATTTTCGTGTAATACATAAATATCTCGTTTTTTACCTTCATCATCATTTGTTTCATTACAACGTTCAAAAACATATTCTTCAAATGTTACATCATTATATTCATAATCTTCAACTTCTATAATATCTTTATTTTTAGTATCTATTTTTAAAAATCCATTTTCCCATTGAAACATAAAAATACCATCTACTATATACACATTTATATCATCATCAAATTCAATTCTTTGACCTATCACATCAATATCTTCATCATCATTACTTAAATTACACATTTCAAATGGAATAATTCCTAAATATTCACTATTAATTAAATATTTATGTCCATAACAATCACTATATCTATCATTACCTCCAAAAACTTTATCAAATACTATTTTTTTACAATTATCTTCATCATCTTCTGAAAATTCTAAAACATTTTCTTCAAGATTTTCTAAAACTTGTTCTAAATATTCGTCTTTTAAGGCATATATATCACCAATAAAGTAAGTACCTCTTACTAAACTTTCTTGAATTACTTTTTTCTCTGAATTATGTTCTAATGAAAATTCCATTTTATTATTCTCTTATATTCTATAATACTCTTCTTTTTACTATCTTTTCATTTTTTATAATTATTTAAAAAAAATTTTATTATTTAAATAAATTTATTTTTTTTTCATATTTTTTCTTTTTCTAAGAGTATTTTTCTTTTTACTTTTTTTTAAAGTCTTTTTATTTTTTATTATCATACTTTTCTTTTCTAATTTATAATATATTTCTCGCGCTTTTTCAACATTTTTATAAGCACGTTGTGCCAATTTTTGCGCAACAATCAAATTCTTTTCTGCTTCTTTTAATGTTAATACCATTTATTTAAATAATTCTAATTTATTTAAATATTTAAAATATTATTTTAAAAATATAAAAAGTTGAAAAGAAAGAAATAAAATATATATAGAATACAAAATATAAGAAAAAATGAATAAAGGATATATTTATATTCGAAATCATTCATCTTATGATGTATATAATGTATGTAAAATGGGTAAGGCGGGAAATATACCAGAAAGAGATTCCCAATATGCTACAAGTGAATTAAAAAGAGGATATTTTGAATTAGTTATTGAAGTATCATATAAACAAATGGGATTTATAGAAAGATTATTACAATATGAATTTTTGGAATATAATGTGAAATATGATGGAGGAATTGAATTTTATGATAAAAAAATAATAAATTATATTGAACCATATTTGTTAAAAAATGGATTTGAATATAAAAGATTAACAAAAGAGGAAATTGATAAATTAGTGAGATGTAATCGAGTAAAAGAAACTATGAAAAAAATAAATATTATAAATTTTATTCAAAAACTAAAATCTTATAGAAAAACGAATCAAGAAGTCATAACATTTGTACCAAGACCTGACCAAAATATTATTATTGAAAAATCAGTAGCACATTTTAAAGAAAATAATAAAGGATTATTAGTTTTAATGTGTGGAGTAGGTAAAACATTGATATCATTATGGATTACAAAAAAATTAGAATCGAATACAATTTTAATAGGTGTTCCAAATAAATTATTATTAAAACAATGGGAAAAGATAATATGTTTATTATTTAATGAAATGCCATATTTAATAGTATCAAGTGGAGTAAATAGTCAAGATATAATGGATTTTTTAAATAATAATAATAAAAGATGTATTGTGATAACAACATATTCATCATCACATAAAGTATATAGAGCAACAGAAAATATATTATTTACATTTGATATGAAAATAAATGATGAAGTACATCATTTAACAACAAATAATATGAGAATATCTAAAACAACAAAGAAATTTGTACAAATGTTAAATATAAAGTGTAAAAAACAATTGTCATTAACCGCAACATTAAAACAATTAGAAAATACAAATGAAAATCTAGAAACAGTATCAAATACAAATGTTGAATATTTTGGTGAAATAATTGATAGAAAATGTTTATTATGGGCAATTAATGAAAATATTGTGTGTGATTATTCAGTACAAACAATAATAACAGATGAAACACAATTAGAAGAATTATTTGAAATATTTAAAATAGAAAAAGATAATGATAAAAGGTTATTTTTAAGTGCGTATGCTTCATTAAAAAGTATAAATGATGGTCATTCACATCATTTATTGATATATTCAAATAATAAAGAAAATTCTGAGAAATTAATTGATTATATAAATATATTGTTAGAAGAGAAGTATTTTGAGATACCTGAAATATATTACTCGAATTATCATAGTGAGATGAATAATAAGGAACAAAAAAATAGAATACATAATTTTGAAAAGTCGAAATATGGAATTATAACTTGTGTATATTGTTTAGGAGAAGGATGGGATTTTCCATTATTAGATGCTGTTGTATTTGCTGAAAATATGTCATCAAATATTCGTATAGTACAATCAGCATTAAGAGCGAGTAGAAAGAATAAGGATGATGTGAATAAGAAGACAAAAATCATATTACCAATATTAAATAGAAATGATTGGTTAGATAATAATGAAAATCAAGATTTAAAAAAAGTAAGAGAAGTAATATATCAAATGGGATTGGAGGATGAAACAATAACCCATAAAGTGAAAGTATATAAAATAGAGATTAAAAAACATAAACCTAAAAAGAAACCAAATAAAAATGAAATAGTAAATGATATAGGAGATTATGATGAAGAATTAACTCAAAAATTGAGATTAAAAACGGTAAAAAGAGTAGCATTAGGAATAACGTATGAAAAGGCACGAAAAATAATAAGTGATAAAAAGATAATGAATAAAGAAAGTTATTATGAATTATGCGAGAATGATAATCGATTAACAAAAGAACCGGAAATAGTGTATAAGGGACAATTTACAAATTGGATAGATTATTTAAGTATTGAAAGAATATATTATGATATGGAAACTTGTAAAAAGAAAGTAAATGAATATTTCTTAAATAACGATGAAATAAAAAAATATTATTTGGATTTATCGAAAGTATGTAACGAATTATGTAAATTAGATTCAGAATTTCCACCAAATGGATTATGGGTAGAATATTATAATATAAAAGATATAAGTGAAATAATATCTTTTCAAAATAAAAAGAAGAAAAAAGTTTCATATATTTTATAATTTAACAAAATTATTATTTATTTAACAAAATTATTATTTATTTAACAAAATTATTATTTATTTAACAAAATTATTATTTATTTAACAAAATTATTATTTA
>JACCDO010721815.1_pt1 | contig 13361 bp, 1 predicted proteins | sample 7446101 | NCBI WGS metagenome assembly JACCDO01 (sample SAMN15323440, study PRJNA562643) | freshwater metagenome | isolation source: river surface water | place: USA:Blue River Watershed | collected 2017-08-16
TAGCTGTATATGATATGAAGTCTGTGCGCATGCAAGTGTTACAAAAACTTTCCAATATTTGTTCTTTGATCGAGAGCTTAGCTTTGTGGCAATCGAATAAAGGTAATAGAGGCAGCATTGATATAAGAGACATATTTACCGATGACATCGTTGAAGTGTTTGTAAGGGCCTTTGCGTGCACTTTACCTCCGATCGACGAACTCATGGCGCAGTTGGGTGTCCGGTCGTGTGCGATGATGCAACATTATGGATTCCATCCCACGGCCCGGGCAATCACTTCTCTTTTGAAAGTAGTTACGAGTCTAGTACCGCAAATGATTCTACCTGTTATATTTAGAATCATCGATGAAACCCTAACCGCCGTCAGCTCTGCCAAGAGTGCCCTGCGAATGGCTGCAGTGGCGTTAGGCTCCCCGTTAACACCTGGGGCAGCTCTGGGAATGGAAGCTTTTCAGTATGAAGCTGAAGCGAATAAATTGGATGCACCTCTCGATAGACATCAGCGACAGCGGCGTCGCTCTCGCGGCTCTAGTTTAGGCGGCGAAGGTACTAATGTGTTGATTTTGGGTATTTTGGATAGTGTGCCACATTTGTGCTCATTCGACCCTGCATTGGAAGATTCAAAAAATTGTAATGCAGAACTGCGTTTCCTTATTTGGAAATTGCTCACGCCTATGCTAATGCTGGAATGGCATAGCTCTATCGTTTCGTTGTGCTTGAAACCTAATCCACGAACTCCTACTGCTATTAGTTCGAATGTGCTATCTGGAAGCAAAGATGTTTTACGAAGATTGTTCGCCTTTCACCGCTCTTCACTGCTTGAAGTGTGTCGCTTCTCTGCTTCTCAGTGGGAGAACAAAGCTCTGAATGACTGTCGCAATAGTAGACTTGGCCTATTGGAAACATTTGCGCATTCTGATTCTAGTGACGATGGTAAACCTATTTTAAGAATCCCAACCAAGTACTATCTCAGGGTGGTGTCGCCAAATGGTGCGCTCATCAGGGAAGACTGCGAGTTCGAATATTCTCGTATCGTGCTCTTGGCTACAGTAGGCACTATATGCACGGCATATGAACGTTCGCAGACCACAGCTGGTGTGGTGCGATATCGCACCGAGCATGGTTGGCTCAGCGAATTTCGCCGTGAACAGCATCGGGACCCTATCGTGGAAATTTTAGGTGTCTCTTATGAAACCGTTCCTGACGCGTTGGCAGTGGACTGCAAAAAGGCACAGACAAACGCACGGGACTCAAAGCTGCGCAAGGTTTCCGAATCTCTTACAATGCGCGAATCTGTAAGCCACACCATGACTCGTGTTAATTATGCATTAAGGCAGGTGGGCATTCATTTATCAAGAACAATTATGACTGAATCCACAGAAATTCGCCGCGGGTTTTCTAGCTCCAGAGCTCAGGTCCCTTCGCCTAGTGCTCCATTTGTATCAACTTCATTGAGCAAGATTTTCAAGGGCTCCTTGTTGCACCCCTTCGCTAGTCTTGATGATGCTTCGCAGCCCAATCAGCTGCCTATCATCAAGTCTGGAGTCTTAACGCTGAGTATTATAGGTAGTAATAAAGCCATGGCGCACTCCAGAAGTGCTCCTAATAGCGATGATCGCGACGAAGACCGCAGCAGCAGGTCACATCGTAGCCGAAGCCCTGCATCAGGGATCAGTCAAACCAACCTAGAGGGTAAAACACCTGCACGCGAAGGTTGGGCGGGGAAATGGGACGGTAGTAGTAGTGCTGGGGGCACTTCGAAGAAGTTCGATGGTAGTGGTAAGCCACCTCGCAGCATTCCCCGGAGTACTTCAAAAGAACATCTGCTCGTAGGCGAAGAAGAAATAAGAGTTTTGGACAAGGAACTTGTGCCTGTCAGCAGTGCGGTCATGTGCATGTATCAAGGGGCTGTTGTAAAGCATATCATCATGCCCGCAATGGAGGATCGTGCGGGGAACCTCAATACATATTTGTTGCGAACGCTTTTACATTTCGGCGGGTTGGATGCATTGCTTAATGCTTTTGTGTACGTATTAAGTGTGTTACAAGAAGCACTTAGCGTTTATCGGCCAAATCACGATTCTGGGATAGCGCGCATTAATGCGGAGGGTGAACCCGTGCTTGGCGCTGCAGGATCGTGCGCCCTGAACGCAGTCCCTTTCTTTCTTCAACTTTTTAGCAAATTGGTACACAAAGATGCTTGTGCAAAGTCCCCAGTAACTGCATCTATGACAGGTCTGGTTGATGATTTAGGACGATTTTCAGCCACAGATATGGTGCATCGCTTGCTGATGGATATGGGCACACGTTTTCAAAGCATTTTTTCGAACCACGACAAGGTGCTGCTAGGATTTCCTGCTGATATTCAGCGTGATTGGTTACTGCTTATGGGCGACATAGTACATAGCTTGCGCCATTCTCAAGAGAGATCTCTGGCAGACTCATCTGTGCCGCGTCTTCTAGCGCCGGCAGAAATCATTCCTGCTGAATTTCAGAGGTATGTATCCCCTGACACTCAGTTTCGACAATCTAATCGCGCGATAAGAAGTCAAGCTACTGCTCGTGAAATAAATGCTGAAGATGTCCACGACCAAGAGCATGATCGCCATAGCGATTTAGTCGGCGACACTGCATCGCAGCTCAGTAGCTCCAGCTCGAACACTGCACATGACATGCAGCACGTTGCTTCCAGTCTTTTAGATCTGTTGCCTTCAGACACCAATATACACCCTCTAAGCACTATGGGCTCGTCCCTTCGCGTACAAACGGCTCGCGGGATTCTTGAAGCTCCTCCAAGTGGTGGAAGCAGCGTAACGAACGACTCTCCACCGGATCATTCCTATCCTTCCTCAATGGGTGAAGTGCAGCGATTAGAAGCCGATATCATGTTAGAAGCCGCTGGAAATCCTCAGCTACAGGCAGATATGTCTCCTGCATCGCCTATTTCAGGAAGTGGCGCTGCGCCAAACGTTCTCGAGGAGAGCACTCCTATTTTGTCACTTTCAGATGCTCAAAATGCACTACAAATGGATGCGTCATATGTACCATACAATCAAGCATCTGTTTTAGATGATAACCGCATAAGACGGCTTTTGCAGGATGCGAATGCTGCTAGTGTTTCAAATCCTTTCGCTGGGACATCCCAGCAAGTAGCTTGGACCGCAACCGCAAATCCCCATGTACCAGCTCGCCTTCTTGGAAGTGGTGTGCGACCGTATGTAGCGTCTTCGACAAGGCCTCGATCAGCTGTTACTGTAAACAAACGTGAGCGAGATATGCTGACCGCAACAGATCCGGAGAGCGCAAAGATCGACGAAATGCAGGCATTAGCACGTGCCATGGATGCGAAAGTCTTCGAAAATGTGCTGGGTATAGTAGGGTTCAAAATCGGCGATGGTAAATATGCAAGTTCTGATCAAAATGTGCAACCAAGAAGTAATGAATCCATCCCTCATGTAGCCTCGTTTGTGGTACATTTTGTTGAGCTGCAGCAGACATCATTGCGACTCTTCACCTTGCTTGATCTGCTGGTTGACAAGATCGAATTTTTGTGGAACGGAATGGATGAACCACAACGCTATGATACCTTGCATCTTCTTTTATGCTTACTTAAGACATCTACTGTGCGCAGTGCTGTGTGGTCAGACTTTGACGAGGAGTTTGCTGCACGTTTGTTACATGCATTGGTAGACGCAATTCGTCGAGCAATCGTTGAACGCAATCAGGCCATAGGCAGTAGTACACAGAGCACTTCGGATGCAGTACCACAATGGTCTTCATGGCTAGCTTGTGCGTTTTTGATTCTCGCCGATTTATTTGTATCCCGTAATCCACAGGTAGATGATATCGGCCTTTCTCTGCAAATGAAAAATGTGAGTGCAGCGACCATCGCCCAAGCGCTAATAGCGTGGAACACTACTCTACTTTCATCCGCAGACAAATTGCTTGTATTTGATATTTGCATGGATTTTTTAGGGTCTCCTGCTCCTTCTCCACCAGCCATTCATGTCGGAGTAACATGCGATGTGTGCAAGATAGGTCCGATCAAGGGTGTTAGATACCAATGCACCGTTCGCGAAGATTTTGATTTGTGTTCTGAATGCTACGCATCCAGAACTGATACATACGATATGCGCATGATACCCAATCCTATCAACTATGGCGCCCTTGCTGTTAATCCAGCTTGTACGGATGTATATCAAGGGCTATTTGTGTTACTACCTGCACTATTGCAAGAGCAAACGCTGGCCAGCAGATTCGTTTCAGAAGGGAAGCTAGGTCTGTTGCTTGAGCTGCCGCGATATTGCCTCTCAGCAGTCACTTCAGCAACAAATGCAGGACCTTTTAGTGCAAGTTTGTCGTTAATTGTGCAGCGCTGTGTCGAAAGCAATACGGAGCTGCGCCAAGATATGATCCGCACCATTCGTACATTTTGGAGAAATTACAAATTGGGTACTGCGACAGCGAACAATAGAAACGTTCCCGCACCGATTATGGAAGGCATTCCTCTTTCCAAATTTGTCGCCGATTGTGCACTACCATTAATCCGGCGTAGCCCAGAAGACTTTTGCGCGGTTGTGCAAAGCTCATTAGCCTTTTCAAGAATGTCCTCCTCGTCCGACAGTGCTGAAATTCCTTCGGTCTCCAGCGAATTGCGCGTCCATCTGCTGAACAAAGATATTCAAGAAAATTTGCAAACAAAAGATGCACTAGCACTTGCACATTCTAGTGGAGGTGATCCGGATGCGCGTGGATTAAAAGCCCTGCAAATTTTGGTTGAAGCTATCGCCAAATTCTACGACCGTGCGGATAGCTTTCAAGCTCAGGCTGGGGATGAAGAGGTATATAATAATCTTGCAATGTCACCTGAGTTCATGCTTACTGCGCTCTCGGATGTGTTCTTGTCAACAAGACGCGCCGTCATGCTCATTGGGAAGGGGGCCATTGACCTGCCTGCCAGGTGGGCTACTGAAACGCAACGCACACTGATCGACTTTTTGATTGAGCGCTGTTTACCCACGACGCCTAACGTACATGGTCCACGCACGTTAGCTTCCGCTGGGCGACTGTTGCATGTCATATGTAACCTCCGCGGTGCACCGCGGGAAATGATATTGACCTCTCTCCTAGCAAGCCTGCAACGACATAGCATCGTAATGACTACAGCGGGCAGTGTGGTCGATAACGCGCTTGCTTCAAGTGTCCAAAACCAGATTCGCATACTCACGCGTATATCCAAAATGATATCAATTTCCATTCGTGTGTCCAAGGCACCTGGTGCTTCTGCAAACACAGCGGGTGATGTGCAAGTATCAGCCGATACAGTGTTATTTCTGTTACAACGGCGTGTTTTGGACTTACTGGCTCAAGCACTTGAGGTTATTCCTTTAGATCGATCGGATGAAGGCGCGGCAATAGATGCAATTTTAGAGCCATTAGAACTTCTATTACGCCCTAGCTTGCAGCAGTATTTACCTAATGTTGAATCGGAAAGCAAAGGAAATGCAAATGGAGATGCATCTTTAGGGCGTCCTACAGCACAGTACCACACCCATGCGTACGATGATGGTGCAGAAGCAACATTCAGTGCAAACCGCGCAGCGATTGCTTCAGCCAATGACGTAAGTGGGAGAGAGGATGTCTCCGTCTCTGGTGTTAATGCTGCCTCCATTCGTGCATTCGCCGAGGCGGCAACGGAAGGTTTGGAAATTTTGGAACAAGAGGAAGTTGATGAAGACGACAATGATGACGACGAGGAGGATGAAGAAGATGAAGATGTGGAGGAAGAAGATTTGTCTATAAATTTGGATGGCGATGAAGAAGCTTACGAAGTATTGGAGTCTGAGGATTCCCGTGGTACGGAGCGTGTTCACTTCAGCATCCCGAACGCTGCCGTTCCTACTTTGTCCGCGAGTTTCGGACTCGACGAGGATGAGGCTATGGATAATACTTTTCGAGTCACACGCAATAGTGTTGGATCTACACAAGCAGCTTTACAGCGTCTGTTGGATGCTCCTTTTGTGGGAGATGCGGAGTTGCAGCGTAGTCTAGCGTCCGTGCAAAATGCTGTAACACCTTTCAACCGCAACACAGCCGGCACAAATGCAAATGCGGCAACAGGATTCCGCATGGATGATGCGACGAGTGGCAACCCTTTTGTTACCCCTCCAGACCAAATCCGACAAGACCCGTTAAGCATGGTGCTAAATGGAGTACTGGGTTCGGTGCTAGGGGCAGGTGCAGACTCACCAGAAGCCAATATTTTTGCCAGCTTACTCCGGCATCTCCCTGGTATACATGCGAATCCGCAGCCTGCACGTGTATTTTCTCCCACGCATGCTCGTGCATCAGGCGCTGATAGTGGATTGTTCAGTGAGTTGATTCCACAGGGTTTGGACCAAGCGCTTCTTGTGCAACGACCACGTTGGCAAGACTTGCATCCACTACTTACAAATGCAGTGCTTATTGGACCGGAGCGCGCCAATGCAGAAGCGAGAGAAATGGACCGCGAAGGAATGTCACTTCAAATGATGCATGGGATGCCTCACGAGCCACACGGGGGTGGTATATTTCTGCCCTCCAGACCCACAACGATGGATACAAATTCGCATCCGGATACGGTATCTCATATCTTAATAGGGACCGATGTTTCTGGCGCGCCAAGTCAAAGAAGAGCAGGTTCCAACGCCCAAAGCGGAACAGCTATCCCTTTGCGTGCCAATATCAGTGAAGCCAGCGAAACGGCCAGTGCTGTACAATTGCTGCAAGCGCTTGTTGGAGCTGACATAACATCTACCTATGATGAAGAACGCATGGAATCTTCGCTTTTTCACAGATGTCCACATCCTGGATGCGATCAAGAATTTTTTCACATATCTGAACTTCGAGCGCACGACAGTGTATGCACACACCAACGTCGTGAATCAACAGCTGTCGACACTTCCATGGTGCAAAGCGCTGCTAATAGTGCTGGCACTGAACCTCACACTAGTAATCGTGACCAAGCGCGGTCTATTGATATCTCCCGTCCCTTATTACCAGCTTCGAATGTAGAGCCGCCCAGTCTAGAGATTGTAGGTCACAATCCCAATGCGGAGCAGCGCGATATTTCACAGCATTCATCAACGCTAGAAGCTCTATCTCAAGCATTTGACGAAAATTTAAGCATTCAGGCATGGGCTAACGTGCGCGATCGTGATACTCTGTCTCGTGAACGCATTGCGCCAATGTCCGCAGGTATCATCAGTAGCGACGGAGCAGTGACTGCGGTATTACCGCCGCCTCCGCCAGTAACTGCAGCCACTATAGTGACCCAAACTTCCATCCCGCAACTACGTGAACCACCATCAACTATGATTCCGGTTGCAGAATTCGCTCCTACCACATATGATGTCGTCCAAGAATCTGCAGAAGAGCACACGTGGGACCAGGCCAGTGTGGGCTCTGATGAAGCCGATCTCGCAGCAGCCATGGCCATGTCCATGCAAGGGCCTCCAGAAGAGACATTATCTGCAAATACTGCACCTCTTGAAGCTGAACCTGTTTCTGTGCCACCTGCAGCGCAATCAGGGGGGCGAGCTTGCCCTGCAGGTTATGACAGTGAGGTATTCTTTTCGCTGCCTGAAGACATGCAACTAGAGATTCTGGCTCAGCATGCGACCAACAACGCAGATGATCAAGTGAGGCAACTTGCAGCTGCAGCTGGCTTCGATTTTGACACATTCATGTCATTGCCAGAAGATATTCGACAGGAGCTATTGGAGCAAGCGCGAAGAGAGCAGTCGACTACTAATGCCGCTGCGAATACTCCGGCAAATCCCGCAAATGCGGCTGAGATAGACAATGCTTCATTTCTTGTATCGCTTCCTTCAGACTTGCGAGCGGAAGTACTACTGACCGCTGAGCCCGAGTTCCTGGCATCGTTGCCTCCCGAGCTACGCGCAGAGGCTCAAATGCACCGAGAACGTGCTGCTAACCGCTGGCAGGCGCGACGCGCAGATGACCAAATTGCCAACGCTCAAGAAGAGGATGTTTCCAGCGAAGATGATGAAGATGATGAAGATTTAAGCATAGGGGAGCAGGCAAGCGGACGCAACCGTCGTGGTGCCTCTGCTGCCACGGCGGGTCTGTCCACAAGCACAGCAAGGTCAGACGGCTTAATGGTTGTTACCACTTCAAGCGCTAGTACGATGGTACCACAGCAGCTGCTTGTAGTTCTTTGCAAGATTATTCTAGCTACTAATGTACAAGTCAGCTTCACATTGGTTCGCAACTTATTGCAGGATTTGTCAGAGTCCAGTTCTCTGCGGGACACTGTTCTGCGCATGTTAACGGGTGTGCTGTCGAATGACCAGACCCACGTCGATGCTTGCCTAGGCCCTCAACGATTACAATTAAGGCAAGAAATAGAGAGAGTGAGACTGACTACGCAAGCTGTGGCTGCCGCCGCCACACCCTTAGCACCTTATGTTAAACTGTCACCCCTTACCGGTGCAGACAGAGGTCCATCTCGCATTTTAATTAATCGCATCCTCACAGCTATGAGTAGTCTTGTAGCAGCTTCTGAAAACATTCGATATGACTTGCTGAGAAACAGATTGGCGAGTGGAGCAGTTGCTTCGGAGATGGAGATAGTTGATCTTGCCGGCAACGGCCATGACAGCATCGATGACATCAGCAAAATGACAGGAACTGGATTGAAATTGGCGCAGACGGGCATCGAAAGAGGTGACTCATCCTCCTTAGCGATGCCCCCCACTGAAGTCTCTTTAACACTGCCTCAACGCAGCCACAATATTGCCAGCTCTACGCGCTCTCTCCTGGAGTCTTTCTTGCTACAATTGGAAAACGAAGACGTAAGTGGGGATCAGAGTGCATTACTGGGTCTGACACATTTCATATCCAGTGTAACTTCCATTCTGGAGGGATTGCCATCCAGTGATGACAATACCCGAGGTAAAGAGCACGTCAACAAGCTAACCAAGGGACAGGCTCTTGTTGCCATCCCCAGGGTAGAAATGAGTCGCAGCACATTGCACTCCCTATGTGCAATATTGCAAAATGATCTTTGCGTTGGTCCAGTGTTCGACAACGTGCGGTCGGCTATCTCTAATTTGGCTAGATTAGACAGCAATCAAGGAATTTTAGTACAGCTGCTCGTAGACGTAGTAGAAGAGTTGTGCGGGCTGTCTCGCTCCCGGCTGTTGGATTTGAATGAGCATTTGATTGCTGCAGAAGCTTCTTACATAGCTCGTGAAGGAGTAGCAGCTTCAAGTAACAAAGAGCAAATGGCGGGCGGTGATCAAGTAGCTCGCCCTGTGCGCATGCCGACGTCAGCACTACCTGTTGGTAAGGCAGGTGGCCGTCATCACGATCAGTTTTTGCGAGCGATTCACACCCTATGCGCTATAGTAAACAAAAGTCGCCTCGGAGAAATCATGTCATCTGAAGCAGTAAGACATGTGTGGAGTGTGTTGGAAGCAGTCATGGCTCAGCTAAAGCACTACCTCATTGATGACGACGAATCCAAAGTCGCGATGCCCGCTAAGACGCAGGCTCAGGCGGCGCTCACATCACTCATCTCGCGACTGTTGCCTCTCATCGAAGCTTTTTTCCTTGTGCATGCCAGCAGTATTGACTTAAATCCGGAGCCAATCCCTGTCGAAAACCCTGCAAGTAGGCCTCCGGGGACCCCGAGTTCTCCAGAATCTAAGAAACGGGCAGTTCCTGGTGACAAGCACCGCAGGACAGTTGCCTATCAGCGCATGAACATATCATTAGTACCTAAAGATGAAATCTTTGCTGAAGGTGGACAGCCTGCTTTGCAGCGCTCACCATCCTTGCACAGAGCTCAGTCTTTGCCTCAACAAGTGTCGAGTGCAAACTTGTCCCCTCTCCTGGCCCGCGCCTACCGTTTACAAAGCTTTGTTTTAAATCACAAGGGAATCTTAAACCTGCTTATTGCAGCCAAGCCAGCCCTTTTAGAGCAGTCATTTGCTGTCATGATGCGTGTCCCTCAACTTCGCAGCGCGCTCAATTTCGAAAATAAACGCAAGTATTTTTTCGCTCAGCTGAAAGCACTGAGAAGTGATGAAACCGGACGCCGCACTCGCAATGTTATCCATCTGCATCTACAGCGGGCTAATGTGTTTGAGGACTCTTTCCATCAACTCCGTGTGCGTAGCTCTGTTGAAATGCGTGGGCGCATGCAAATCAACTTCCAAGGCGAGGAAGGCATCGACGCGGGCGGTGTGACGCGGGAGTGGTATATGGTCTTGTCGCGCGAAATTTTCAATCCCAACTATGCTTTATTTACTTGTGCTGCAGATGGGGCTACATTCCAGCCTAATGAGCACAGCCATGTTAACAATAATCATCTGGATTATTTCAAATTCGTAGGTAGAGTGATCGGCAAAGCCATCTGTGATGAGCAGCTGATGGATGCCCACTTCACCCGTTCATTCTACAAACATATGCTGGGTATTCCGATTGACTACATAGACATCGAAGCTATTGAGCCTGACTATTACAAGTCATTAAAGATGATTCTGGAGACGCCACTCGACGTGCTGGGCTTAGATCTGGACTTCAGTGCGGAAAACACAGTTTTCGGTAAAACGGAAGTCATTGATTTGATTCCTAATGGACGCAATATACCAGTCACTGATGCGAATAAATTCGAATATGTGCAGTTGATATCGTATCATCGCACCACCCATGCTATTCGACTGCAAATAGAATCCTTCTTAGATGGTTTCTATGAGCTCGTCCCTCCTGCACTCATCACTATCTTCTCCCCGACCGAGCTCGAACTGCTGATTTGCGGTTTGCCAGATGTGGATCTGGACGATCTCTATGCTAATACAGACTATACCAGCTTTCAGCCCGGAGATAAGTGCATTCAGTGGTTCTGGGAAGCGCTGCGCGGCTTCACTCGAGAAGAACGTGCTCAGTTCTTGCAATTTGTGACCGGCACAAGTAAAGTTCCTTTGGACGGTTTCGCAAACTTACAAGGCATGAGAGGAGCTCAAAAGTTTAGCATTCATCGCGCATTCGGCGACACAGCGCTACTTCCTCAGGCACATACTTGCTTCAACCAGCTGGATTTGCCTGCCTATGGAAGCGCACAAGAAATGCGCGAAAAGTTGCTACTGGCAATTAAGGAGGGAAGCGAGGGCTTCGGCTTCGCCTAATGTCTTTGCTGATTGAAGGCGCATGAGTGTTGAATTAAAAAAGATTGTTTAAATGTATGTAATGTTTTTTAAGTACACAATATCCATCAAATGGAGTGAATCCACATGCTCCTCGTCTACTTCATAAGGCTTTATTGCGAAGCTGGATCTGAGTATGCATAGTCTGCGCGAGTACCAGCCATTTCCATCACTTCGCTGCGCTGCGAGTCGTTGTGGCCGCGTAAATGTAAAGGCGATTTGATGATGGAGTACTTGCGTCTCTTAGCTTCTTGCTGCAGCGGCACCTCAGGGCTCCATGTCACGTCCTCGGTTTGGGACGAAAGAACGACACGGGATGCTGAAGTGCTGTTTACAATGTGCGCTGAGGAGACATTTGAGGCAGTTCGTTTCAGTGAATCTCTGTGCTGCCGGGATGGTGGAGTGTCAGCGACTGCGTGTGCATCTTCGTCATCGGGTGTTAACGTGGTCAGATTGCGGTATACATTTGAAAAGTTGGAGAATGGCGATGATGATCGAGTGCTGTGGAACGCGCGGCTCCGACCTATGTGCGCGTCGTCTGCTTCAGCATCATCCACACGATGCGATTTCTGGGGTGCTTGTGGGGCTTGCTTGACGAGAGTGCTACTCCTGCGTGTGCTGGGCGTGGAAGAATGCTCATAGAGAACATATCTAATAATCAGAAAGATGAGGGGTTAGATATTTCCTAGGTTTTCCATCATAGCAGAGTCATATTGCACTCGTACATGCAATGCAGAACTTGGCAGTCGTACCTGGCTCTATCCTTGACGAGAAAGCCTTCCTTTATCAAGGTGGCAAACACGCGGCGCACTTGAGTGACCGATAATGACAGAGCAGCAACACAGTCTTTGAGCACGGATTTGCCTTCTTTGGTCACATAAGCTTTCACAAGCTCATATGGGGACTCAGGCTCGTCGGAATCTTCATCACCATCGGTCGGATCGCTTGGTGGCGTAAATTGAGCTTCGGCTTCCTTCTCTTCCGTCTCAATATCTTCTGCATTGTATTGCGCTGAGAAGCGACGCGTTATGCAGCCTTGTCTGAGTTCTGATTCTTGCTTGGATGACTTCTTTTTGACAGTTCTTGTAGCGCCGACAGGTTCGTCGCACTCTAAGAGTGACTCGAAATGTTCCAATCCTTTGAATTCCACATCTAGAAGATGGTGGGGCGTTTGTATCTTACCTATTTTGATGTTTAGCGTCTTATTTGAATTGGAAAAGCAAAGGCTCTCTTGAGCATCTACGAAGTACATGGGCTGATAGTCCATAGGAGTTTCGTCAACGTAACTAAGTTGAAGTGTAATCCAACGATGTTCCGGGATGTTTTCCAAGGTGGCTGAAAAGTCAATGAGCGCACGGACAAACTTATTTGCTTGCTCTTTTAAAGATTGTTTAGTAATCTTAACACCATTGAGAAGTGCTTCGGGGGCGTTGCGGGACCCAGATGTGTGAGAGTAATCTAGATTAAAGTCATACTCTTCAAGGACTATCTCCGCCCCTGTGAAAGGGTGATTTGTCAACACTGCAAATGTTAGGCATTTTAAATATTTATCAACTAAAGCCTGAAAGACGCCTTTTTCTAGCCATTGCGTCAATAAAAATGCGTCTTCGTTGGTGACTTCAATGTTTCCTTCATCATCTTCCTTTGCCGGCTCCAAAGTGTGTATTGATGTACTAAGTTCCTTTGTTTCCTTGGTGTTTCCGTACTCTCTCTTGCGAAAACAAGAAGAAGGAAATAAGCTGCGATAGTAGCAAATTGAAGATACTGATATGCGAATCTAATGTTTTATAAAGAAATGAGAAAGAGGTTAGTTAAATCTTAAGAATGAGATTCAATTGACATTTGTTTGAATAACTTACCATATTCTTCATCAGAACGAGTGATTGCTCGCATGTCACTGTACTTTGTTTTTGAGCCTGCATGGTTGCTTGTCGCCTTGATTGTTGCAGCGCACGTAAAAGACGAATCTTTTTTGAGGAGGGGAAGGATTAGACGATTTAAATTTTTCCCATAAAAAAGAAGGCGCGGCGCGGGATGTTCAGAAGTTTTTTTATTGTTCTAATATAATTTGTATCAAAGGACTAAAACTAGTTCTGTTTTTAAAATTCCAAAGGCATAATCTTCTTTTTTCGAGTCATAAGTTTTGAGACA
>JACCDO010283053.1_pt1 | contig 13360 bp, 4 predicted proteins | sample 7446101 | NCBI WGS metagenome assembly JACCDO01 (sample SAMN15323440, study PRJNA562643) | freshwater metagenome | isolation source: river surface water | place: USA:Blue River Watershed | collected 2017-08-16
AATTTAATAGCTAACTCTGCTCAACTTGGAGCCGGCATTTATCAATTCTCTCCTCAGCATGTATATTTTGCTACAACTAGTTCTACATCAACTGATCAGTTGCTCTGGTCTGTTGAAGCGGCAAATGTTTCAGGTGTAGATTTTCATATTATTTCAACTGATATCGCTGGCTCTACTAGACAATCGGCAAAAATATCTACTGTAGTATTAGGTAACTCAGTTGTTTGGAATGAATTTGGTAGTCTACAAATTAACGGAGGAACAGGTTCATTCTCTGTTGTATATGAAGAAGGTAGCATCATCACACCTTCAATAATAAAACTTTTAGTAACGCCAGACTCGGCGAATTCTACTACTTATAAGATGATGATTACGGAGTATGCACCATGACGCATTATAGATTTCAGATAAATATGATTAATAAAGGAAAAGATTATGGCAATTAAACCATTTAACTCGGTAGGCGGTTTCTCAGTTGGTGAGATACCGGCCAACGTTGTCTTAGCAAATGGTGACATAATTACCGGTAATATTCAAGCCAACGCAAACATAGTTGCTAATGGCAATATCAGTGCTACTTACTTCTTGGGTAACGGTAGTCAATTGACAGGTATTGATGCTACTAGTATTCAAAACGGTAATAGTAATGTCAAAGTTTACGCTAATGCTAACGTAGAAATTAGTTCTGCAGGTAATGCAAATGTTGTAACTATCACAGGCACTGGCCTAATCATCGCAGGCACAGTAAGCTCATCAGGTAATGCAATCGTAGGTAACTTAAGCACAGTTGGTAATGTAAGTTCAGGTAACTTAATAACAACTGGTGTATTAAGCGCAATTGGAAATGCTAACGTAGGAAACATCGGCGCAACAGCAGGTATATTTACATCAGTACAAGGTACATTAACAACAAATGCACAACCAAATATTACTAGTGTTGGTGCTTTAGCAAGCTTATCAGTTATTGGTAATGCTAATATTGGTAATATCGGAACAGGTGGTTTAATAACTGCTGTAGGTAATATTGGTGGTGGAAATATTTCAACTGGTGGCTTACTAACAGTTACTGGTAATGCAAATATTGGTAATATCGGAACTGCTGGCTTAATCACGGCATCAGGAAACATCCAAGGTGCTAACTTAGTAACAGGTGGTGTTCTATCAGTAACTGGTAATGCAAATATTGGTAACATAGGAACAGCAGGAGAAGTTACTGCTACTGGCAATGGTACATTTGGTAACTTAATAACAGGCGGTACAATAAGTGCTACGGGTAATGCAAATGTTGCTAACTTAAATACAACAGGTGTATTTGCAACAACATTGAGTGCAACCGCAAATGCTAATGTAGGAAACTTAGGTACTGCGGGTCTAATAACAGCTACTGGTAATATTGGTGGCGGTAACTTAGTAACAGGCGGTGTAGTAACTGCTACAGGTAACATTACCGGCGCAAACATAATTACTGGTGGTATTGTAAGTGCTACTGGAAACATAAGCGGTGGTAATTTAAGTATCACTGGAACAAGTACATTACCAGATATTGTTGGTGCTAATATCACAACAGCAAGTAATGCTAATCTTAATATTGAACCAAATGGTACAGGCTTAGTTGTTATCGCTAACACAGCAGGTGGTGCAACTGCGATTGCAATGGGTGATCCTACTCAAGGTAATTTAGTAAGTAATGCTGTAACTCTTTCAAATAGTTCATCGGTGTCAAACGCAATTGCTCAATTAAATCTAGTATTAGGAAAACTTGTTCCTGCTAGCCCTCCTAACTTCCCAGCAAGTCAGACAATAAGTATTCAAAGTTTGTCAACATATCGTATGGCAAACTATACACAAACGGATAACACACCTGGTTCTAACAAATCAGTAGCAGGTGGAACAACAGTTACATCAGTTCGTAGAGCAAGCTCATACACAACAGGTAATATTACTGTAGCGGGTCCTGGTGATCAAGGTACTATTACTGCATTCTTAAATGGATCAGACGCAGGTAACAGAACATTAACAAGTAGTTTAGATGGTAACGGCACATATAGTAACTTAGTAATTTACAACAACTATGATTACAATAGTGCTAACGCAAACATTACTGCAGGTTTCTGGAGTGTATTCTCATCAAGAGCCGCAGGTACTGTAACAGAAGGTTGGAACGAAGTTTATATTGCTGACAGTGCGGCAAGTAATAGTAACACAGCAAATTGGTTCTATGATTCAAGCGCACCAGGTACCCCGACATTCAGTTCATTGGGTATTTCAGCTCCTGGATCACCATCATATGTATATTCAAGTACTGTTCCGCACTACGATAACACGAATGTATTCAATGTTACATTTGATGTAAACAAACTTAGTGGTAATATGTACCCAACAAGTGATACATTTGTTACTGGAACAGCAGGTGGCGCATTTGGTGCACCAACAAGTGTCACATATTCTACTGCAGGTATTTCTACTCCATTAGCACAGAATCTATATGTGTCAAGTGGTAATGCTTCAGTAGCAACTACATCAACTATCATTTCAGGATTTGGCGCAAGCTCAACAGGTCCAAGTGTAAGTGTGTTCAACAGTTATAATACTGGAACACAAGCATTCACTACACCTTTAGCAGCCAATGTTTTATATAAAACAGGCACAGTAAGCAGTGCTTCACGAATTGAAGAAGCTAATGTGTATGTTGGTTCTACTATTGGTTCTGGTTCAGGTCTAGCATTTAGAATTGTAAATCCAGGATCAGGTAATACACCTACATTTACAGGTAGCGAAGCGGCATTCAATAGTCAGTCAAGTACTTTACAAACATATGATGCTACTGTAGTTGCTAATATATTAAAACACGACCAAACAAATTATTCAACTGGTTATTTACCAGCTGGACCTGACTTAAGTTCAGGACGCACTGGAACACAATACTTTACCTTTAAGATTGTTAGAACATCTGTATCTAAATTCGATGTTAAGTGGTCAGGTAATATTGCTGGATTATGGGTATCATTACCAGGTAGCACAATTGATTCAACATCAAGTGCTAATGGATGGTTAAGTATGAGTACTGCATATGCAGGTTCAGGTATACCAGGTGTAAATAGTCCTGGTAACGGATCAGATGGTTGTGCATTAGGAGGCGTTGCCCCACTCAACTCTGTACAAACTAATAAGTCAGTAACAGCGACATTTGGTACTGTAAGTAGTTCTAGTACAGCAACAAACGAAATTTACATTAGGATAGCACTAACAAGCGGTCAATCGGTGACTGCACTATCATTACAGACTGCGAGTAACTAATTATGGCCGTATCACAATCACAAATCGTTGACTTATTATATAAAGAAGCGTTCGGGGTAACCAAAACCGACACTGCTACTAATAAAAGTCCAAGTAACGAATCTATCCCTAGTCCCGCACTAAATCGCGGTGACACAGTATGGACACAATCTGACCAGATACCCGGCACTGCGGCAGCAACTGCAGGTATTGTTCAAGCCTATGTAGGTGTCGATGCAGTAGAATGTTCAGCAGATAATACAACTGTGCCAATCGGTGGTATCTATCCGACTTGGTTAACTAACTTAACATATTGGATTCCTACAGAGTTTGGTTCAACATATAATGTTCAAGTCTGGGTTGATAGCCCAGGCGTTGCTGATCCTACAGCTACTGGTACACAAATTTTTGCAGACGGCTCAGGTGGAACAGGACAATACTATTATAACTATCAATCAGGTGTTTTAAACTTTATTGGTGAAACAATACCTGCATCATTGACTTCAGGTAAAGTTCTTTATATTGTTGGTTATAGATATATTGGTTTAGTTGGTGTAACTAACCTACCAGACGGTACACAAATCGGTAACTTAAGTTTTACTGGTGCAAATATTTCATCTACTGAAACTAATGCTAACATCAACTTAACACCAAACGGTACAGGTGTACTAACTTCAAGTGCAAATGTATATGCCCCAACTTTCTTTGGTAATCTTCAAGGTAACATCAGTGGTAATATAACTGTTGGTGGTTCTAATACACAAGTGTTGTTTAATGATGGTGGCTTAATTGGTGCTAACGGTAATTTCACATTCAATAAAGCTACAGCATTATTGACAGTTGATGGTGCTCTTAGTGTTACTGGTACAGGTTCATTTGGTGGCAATGTAAACTTAAATAATCAATGGATTAATAATGTTGCTAACCCAAGTGTAGCAACAGATGCCGCAACAAAACAATATGTTGACGATGCAGTTTCTGCTGGATTGACAATACATACTCCAGTACTTGTCGAAAGCCCAGACAGCGCTGGCAGTCTTAATGCAACATATGCTGATGGTGGTACAACACAGATTGTAACAACTATTACCGGTAACAAAACATTGCAATTTGGTACAAGTCCTGCATTAGCAGTTAACGATGTTATCGTATTTGCTAGTACAACAAATGGATTGACTGCAGGCACAGCATATTTTGTTTATTCAACAAACGGTTCAAATCAAGTAACATTGAGTGCAACATATGATGGTGTAGAAATCACATCACTAACTAATGGTACTGGTCTATCAATTAGTTCTCTTGCTAACTCAGGTGTTGGTGCAACACTTACAAGTAACGTTAACGAAGTATTAATCATCGATGGTGTTACAATGACCGGTAGTGAACGTGTATTGATTTATAATCAAACTAACGCTTATGAAAACGGTGTTTATGTTGTTACTGACGCAGGCTCAGGTAGCACACCATGGATATTAACTCGTTCATCTGATACTGATACATATGGTCCAAAGAATACCGATCAGTTAGACATCGGTGATTATTTCTTTGTTCAAGACGGTGATACTGGAGCTGGAGAAAGTTATGTATGCACCGCTCCAAATGGTGTAATTATATTTGGTACAACAAATATTACATTCACTCAGTTTAGTGCTAGTCAAGTATATGAAGCAGGTGATGGTTTAACATTAACTAATACTACTTTTAGCGTAAACACTTCTCAACCTAATGTTACAAGTGTAGGCACACTAACTAGTCTATCTGTCTCAGGTAATGCAAATATAGGCAACATTGGAACTGCAGGACTAATCACAGCGACCGGTAACTTAAACGCAGGTAACATTATCACCGGCGGTATCGTTTCTGCAACAGGTAATGGTACATTTGGTAATATTGATACAGCAGGATTAGTAACAGTAACAGGCAATATTACTGGTGGTAACTTAATCACTGGTGGTGTTGTAACTGCTACAGGTAATATTAGTGGTGCTAACTTGGTTGCATCATACGGTGTTGATACTGCTAACTTAACAGTTAGTGCAAATGCAAATATTGGTAATATTGGTACAGGTGGTTTAATCACAGCTACAGGTAACATCGATGGCGGAAACTTAAATACAGGTGGAGTCGTATCTGCTACAGGTAACATCGATGGCGGAAACTTAAATACAGGTGGTTTAATTACAGCTACTGGTAACATTACAGGTGGTAACTTAGTAACAGGTGGTGTGATAAGTGCTACTGGTAATGCAAACGTTGGTAACTTAGGTACAACAGGTGTATTTGCTACAACTTTAAGTTCAACTGGTAATGCTAACATCGGTAATATTGGTACTGCGGGATTAATTACTGCAACTGGTAACATCGGTGGAGGTAACTTAGTAACAGGTGGTGTAGTAACCGCAACGGGTAATATCACTGGTGGCAATTTAACTACTGCAGGTGTCATAAGTGCTACCGGTAATGCAACAGTTGGCAACATCACTACTACTGGTCTAGCGAATGTTGGATCACTCACAGTCACTGGTGTAAGTAACTTAGGTCCAATCAGTAATGTAACAATTACTGGTGGAAGTGCAAATTATTTGCTACAAACTAATGGTTCAGGAGCACTAACTTGGGTAGCCCCTCCTTCAACTAGTAGCATTGTTAATGGTACAAGTAATGTAAGCATTCCGACTGCAGATGGCAACGTCAATACAAGCGTAGATGGCAATGCAAATGTATTCGTGGTTACTGGAACTGGCGCAAATGTTGCAGGAACTTTAAGTTCTTCTGGCAACTTAAATGCAGGTAATATTATTACAGCAGGTATTGTATCTGCTACTGGTAATGGCACGTTTGGTAATATCAGTACAACAGGTTCAGGTGGAAATATATCAGGTGCTAATGTAGTATCTGCTAACACATTTACTGCTACTGCAAATATCACCGGTGGTAACTTAATCACCGGCGGTGTAGTTACTGCAACAGGCAATATCACTGGTGGCAATTTAACTACTGCAGGTGTATTAAGTGTAACTGGTAACGCTAATATTGGTAATATTGGAACTGCTGGTTTAATTACAGCTACTGGTAACATTCAAGGTGCAAATTTAGTAACAGGTGGTGTTCTATCTGTAACTGGTAATGCAAATATTGGTAATATCGGGACAGCAGGCGTTATTACTGCTACCGGTAATATCACTGGTGGAAACATCAATACTGCAAATGCAGTATTAGCTAATACAATAACAGCAAACATTAGCGCAAATATTGGTAATACCCAAGTTGGATGGGGAACAGTTACTACTACTGCTATTACAGCGAATCAAACTATTGTGGAATTTAGCACAACTGGCATCGCCGCAATTGAGTTTTTGGTTAAAGGTGAAGACTCAGCCGGTGATAAGTACAGTGTAGCAACAGTAACAGCAGTAACAGACGGAACAAACGTTGATTTTGCAACATACGCAACAGCATTTTTAACTTCAGGAACAGGAGCATTAGCGGTCAATATATCGGGAGGCAATGTAGCATTGCAAGTCACCCCAGCAAGTAGTAATTCTACAGTTTGGACAACACAATATAGAGTAATGTAATTAAATGGCACTAAGACCCTTAAACTCCGTTGCAGGTATTTCAGTAGGAAATGACCCGCACGTAACGATAATACAAGCAAACGGAGATATCACCACCGCGAATATTACTGCCAATAGTGTAGTAGATTTCACTGCAACCTCTAATGTATCATTGGGGGCAGTATCTAATATACATATAACAGGTGGTAGTAATGGGCAAGTTCTTTCTACTGACGGTTCAGGTACATTATCATTTATAGATGTATCAGGTGGTGGAAATACTGCGGCACCAATGCCCTATATTATACCAGTAGGTGAATCATATACTGTACCTGAAAACTTTCAAGGCTTATTTACAGTACCTATCACAATCGATGGTACATTTGAAGTAGATGGTATATTAGCTGAAGTAGGGACTGCAATCAACTCAGTTAGTGGTCAAATTATATATGATGACAACGGTGAATTAACTGGTAATACAGGGTTTACATTCGATCAAACATCAGGTAACTTAAGTGTACCTGGTAGTGGTTTATTTACTGGTAACTTATTACCATCGGCTAATATCACTTATGATTTAGGTAGTCCAACACAGCGTTGGAAAGATTTATATCTAGCTAATAATACTATCTATATCGGTAATAGTACTATTTCAGGTGCCGGCGGCAACTTAGCTCTTACTAATGCAGGTGGTGGCGAATTTGTTGTTGCAGGTAATTCAACTGTTAGTACTTTAGAAAATGGTAATAGTAATATTTCTATCAATGCTAATGCAAATATTACAGTAAGTATTAATGGTACATCAAATATAGTAGTATTCACTTCTGATTCATTAGATGTTGCTGGAAACGTTGGAACTACCGGTATATTAACTGACAACTATTATTATGCTAATGGTCAGCCATTGGACTTTGGTGGTAACCCAGGTGGTTCAAACACACAAATACAATTTAACAACAACGGTGAGTTTAGTGCTAGTGCCAATCTAACTTTTGATAGTGCAACTAATAACTTAGTAGTGTCAGGTAATGTATCAACTACTAACTTATCTGTTACCGGAAATGGTATCATTACAGGCAATCTACTTGTCAATGGTAACTTAATTTATATTAATGTAGAAGAACTATCAGTACAAGATCCTATCATTACTCTTAATACAGGTGCAAACGGAGTACCCCCTGTAGCAAATACAGGCACAGATGTTGGTACAGCATTATATTATTATGATACTCAAGCACGTACAGCATTTATGGGTTGGGATACAAGTAATGCAGAATTTGCGTTTGGTAGCCAAACAAGTATCTCAAGCGAAGTAGTAACCTTTAATACATTAGGCAATGTCCGTGCTCAGACATTCTTGGGTAATATTGAAGCAACTACTATTAGCGGTAACTTAACTACAGCAAGTCAGTCAAATATTACAACAGTTGGTACATTAACTTCATTAAGTGTGTCAGGTAATATCACCTCAGGTAATATTACTGCAGATAATATTGACGGCGGCAATCTACTTAACGCAAATTATCTAGTGTCAGACAGTGGCTGTGTTACAATTGGTGGCGCAACTATAGCAGTTAGTGGAAACAATGCAGGTATCTTTGCTTCATTAGTTGACGATATTAATTTAGGTCTTGCATCTAATATTGTTATGGGAGGCACTACTAGCAATGTTACTATTCAGGGTAACTTAATTGCCAATAACAATATATCAATTACAGGTAATGTTACAGGTAATTTAATAACAGGTACATTAACAACTGGCGCTCAGCCAAATATTACAAGCACTGGTACATTAGCAAGTCTAAGTGTTACTGGTAATGTAGATTCCGGTAATTTAACGGTTTCAAATACTATTGATGCAGTAAACATCAAAGTAACGGATTTATACAGTAAGCGCCCTGCGATTACAATTACATCAAACACGATGATTGACACATTTCCTACTACTCAATTTAGGTCTGCAAAGTATACTATGCGAGCAGGAGATGGCGCCGATTATCAAGCTCTCGAAGTCCTTTTAGTTCATAATGACATAAATAGTATTATCACTGTTTACGGAAGTTTATCAACATCTGGAAGCGACCTCGTAATATTTTCCACAGACATTAGTTCTGGCAACGTGAACGTTTATGCGACCGCTGTCGGACCTAATACTAATTTAAACTTAATGGGTACTTACGTTCCAGATTGATAAGGATATAAAATAAAATGACTACAAAAAATTTCGTTGTTAAGAATGGTATTACTACAGGTAACATCACACTAGATGCAGCCTCAGGTAATATCACAGGCGTTGGTAACGCAAACTTAGGTAACTTAGCAGTTGCTAACTTCTTTAGTGGTAATGCTAACGCATTATTCAATATTCAAGGAGCAAACGTTGTAGGTACTGTTCCGCTATCAAATAGTGCAACAACCGCAGGTACTGTAACAACAGCCGCACAACCCAACATTACAAGCACAGGTACATTAACAACCTTATCAGTCTCTGGAAATGCAAATATTGGTAATATTGGCACAGGCGGATTAGTCACTGCTACTGGCAATATTACAGGTGGAAACTTAGTTACAGGCGGTGTCATTTCTGCAACTGGTAACGCAAACGTAGGTAATATCGGAACAGCAGGTCTTATCACTGCTACAGGTAATGTCGGTGGTGGAAATATTGTAACAGGTGGTGTAGTAACCGCAACAGGTAATATCACTGGTGGTAATATAACAACAGGCGGATTAGTATCTGCTACTGGTAATATCACTGGTGGTAACTTAGTAACAAGTGGTGTATTAAGTGCTACTGGCAACGCTAATGTTGGTAATATTGGAGCAGCCGCAGGTGTGTTCACTGGTACATTAAGTGCAGGTGGAAATGCTAACGTTGGTAACTTGGGAACAGCTGGTGTATTTGCTACTACAGTAAGTGCTACTGGTAATGCTAACGTTGGTAATATTGGAACTGGTGGTTTGATAACAGCCACAGGCAATATTCAAGGTGGTAATTTAGTAACAGGTGGAGTGATTTCTGCAACAGGTAATGCTACTGCAGGTAACGTAATTACTAGTGGCATATTAAGTGCAACAGGTGGCGCAACGTTCGCCGGTAATGTTGCAATGACAAGCAAAAACATTACTGGTCTTGCGGATCCAGTCGCTGATACTGATGCGGCAACTAAAGGATATGTTGATAGTGTAGCTCAAGGTTTAGATCCAAAGGCATCTGTAGTTTATGCTACAGCAGCCGCATTACCATCGTATACTTATAATAATGGAACAAGTGGTGTAGGAGCCACACTTACTGGTTCTAGTAATGGTGCATTGTCTATTGATGGCAGTGCAGTATCTGCAAATCAACGAGTTTTGATTAAGAATGAGATATCAGCAGACCAACCATATAACGGTATATATGTAGTTACTGACGCAGGTAGCGCAGGCTCAGCCTATGTTCTAACTAGAGCAACTGACTTTGATAGTGCTTCACCTAGCGGGGAGATTCCAGGGGCATTCGTATTCGTTGAAAGCGGATCAACTAATGCTGATACAGGTTGGGTATGTACCACGAACAGTCCAGTAACGGTTGGTACAACAAATATTACATTTGTTCAGTTCAGTGGTGCAGGAACATATCAAGCTGGAACCGGTTTAACATTGACGGGTTCAACATTCAGTGTAAATGTCGCACAACCTACAATTACAAGTGTTGGTACACTAACATCTGTATCGGTCTCTGGCAATGCAAATATTGGTAACATTGGAACAGCAGGCTTAATCACTGCTACTGGCAATATTGGTGCAGGTAATGTTAATACTACAGGTTTAGTAAGCGCCGGAACACTAACTGTTTCCGGTGTAAGTAATTTAGGTGCAGTTGGTAATGTAACGATTACAGGTGGATCAAGCGGTCAAGTATTGCAAACAAATGGTTCAGGTGGTTTATCTTTTACTACTATTAGTACATCTAGTGTTTCAAACGGAACAAGTAATGTAAGTATCCCGACTGCAGATGGTAACGTTAATATCAACTCTGATGGTAATACTACTGCAGTAATTACCGGAACAGGGGCAAACATTGCAGGAACATTGAGTGTTAGTGGTAATGCTAATGTCGGTAATATCGGTGCAACAGGTGTTGTATCTACTACTGTAAGTGCAAGTGGTAATGCTAATGTTGGTAACATTGGAACAGGTGGTTTAATTACTGCTACTGGTAATATCGGTGGTGGAAATATTGTTACAGGTGGTGTAGTTACTGCAACAGGTAATATCACTGGCGGAAATATTGTAACAGGTGGCGCTATAAGTGCTACAGGTAACGCTAACGTAGGTAACTTAGGAACTACTGGAGTATTCGCTACTACAGTAAGTGCAAGTGGTAATATTGATGGTGGAAACTTAGTAACAGGTGGTGTAATCACTGCTACTGGTAACGCTAACGTAGGTAACTTAGGAACTACTGGAGTATTCGCTACTACAGTAAGTGCTACTGCAAACGCCAATATAGGTAACATTGGCACAGGTGGTTTAATTACTGCTACTGGTAATATCGGTGGTGGAAATATTAATACTGGTGGTATCATATCAGCAACCGGCAACGCTAACGTAGGTAACGTTAACACGACGGGTGTATTTGCTACTACACTAAGTGCAACTGGTAATGCTAATATTGGCAATATTGGAACAGCAGTAATAACAGCAACTGGCAACATTACAGGTGCAAACATTATCACTGGTGGTATTGTAAGTGCTACTGGTAATGGTACATTTGGTAATGTTGCAGGTGGTAACTTAGTTAGCGCAACATACTTAGGTGGCACATTAACAACTGGTGCTCAGCCAAATATTACAAGTACAGGTACTCTAACAAGTTTAGCAGTAACGGGTAATGCAACAGTTGGAAATGTATTGTTGAATGGTGGATTACAAAGTAATCGTTCAAATGTATCAGTGACAACAAACACAGTTATTGACCAGTTTGCTCCGGCAACTTATAGAACAGCTAAATATATTATCAGTGCTTCAAGCGCAAATGGCTATCAGTCAGTTGAAGCACTATTAGTACAAGATGGAACAAACAGTTACATAACAATTTACGGTTCAGTTTGTTCTAATGTAACATCAGACATTATTGAAGTTAGTAGTAATATCAATGGTGTATCAGGTAATGTAGCAGTATATGCAACTAGTTCAGGTGGCACTGCAACAGTTAACTTATTAACAACATACTTGAAAACATAATATGAATTAAATTTCATCTTAAAATTTATTATACAGGGAATATGGAACTGTGGCGACTGGATTTACAAAAAATTTCGTAGTTAAGAACGGCATTACGACCGGATCTATTACACTCGATGCGGCATCAGGTAATATTGATGGTGGTAATTTAGCCTTAACCAGCGACTTATCTGTCACAGGTATAAGCAATTTAGGTGCTATTGCTAATGTTATAATCACAGGCGGTAGCAACGGGCAAGCAATCATTACTGACGGTAACGGTAATCTCTCTTTTGCAAATGCATCATCAACTTCAAGTCCTGCACCAATGCCAACATATGTTGCAGTCGGTGATGATTTAACTATCGCAGCCAATTATCAAGGTCTATTTGGTTATCCAATAACAATTGACGGCACAATGACCGTCGATGGTATTCTTATTGATGTAAACGATAACGGTAATGGTGGTGAAGGCGGCGGTACTGCTACTGCACTAAACGCAAATATAGCGAACGTTTCTATTAGTGGTGGATCATCTGGATATTACTTACAGACAAATGGTTCAGGAACATTGACTTGGGCCGCAGGCGGTGGTGGTAATGGCTCACCGGGCGGCTCAACGACACAAGTTCAGTTTAACGATGCTGGATCATTTGCTGGCAATACGGGATTCACATTTAACAAAACAACAGGGGTATTTACTAGCCCTTATCTCGCGGGTAACGGTAACGGATTAGCAAATATTCAGGGAGCAAATGTATCCGGTGAAGTTACATGGGCTGCCGCATCTAATGCAGTTGCAGTAGGTAATGTTATAGGTTTAGGTAATATTGCAACTATTAACAAAGATGGTAATGGAAGTAATGTTTTTTATGGAAATGGCTTTTTTGCTAGTGCATCATTAATATATAGTGATAGTAATACTACAACGCTATTATCATCATTTGGTTCAAATACAATTACTACAACAGGTAATGTAAGTGTAGGTAATATAAGTGCAACAAACTTAGGTAATCTATCAAGTGTAAACAAAGACGGAAACTCAAGCAATATATTATATGGCAATGGTGTATTTGCTAGTGCTCCTATAACATATAGCGATAGTAATGTAGTATCATTATTAGGAAGTTATGGTAGCAATACTATTACTACGACAGGTAATGTAAGTGTAGGTAATATTATCGGTAATGGACAGGCATTGACTAATATTGCCGGTGCAAACGTATCAGGCTTTGTTCCTAATGCTAATGTCGCTAATACTGCATTTGCTGTTGCAGCCGCTAACGTGTCTGGTTTAGGCAACATCGCTACTATCAATC
>JACCDO010392233.1_pt1 | contig 13360 bp, 9 predicted proteins | sample 7446101 | NCBI WGS metagenome assembly JACCDO01 (sample SAMN15323440, study PRJNA562643) | freshwater metagenome | isolation source: river surface water | place: USA:Blue River Watershed | collected 2017-08-16
AAAATTCCAGGAGCAAATCTTGTTTAGCCAGTCTTCGACCGTGGCTCCGGCTCTGCTTGCGCTCGCCGATGGCACGGTGTTCCAGGGTCAGTCAATTGGTGCCAACGGTTTGTCGGTAGGAGAGGTCGTTTTCAATACGGCCATGACCGGCTACCAAGAGATCCTGACAGACCCCAGCTACAGCCGTCAGATCGTCACACTGACCTATCCCCATATTGGTAACGTCGGCACGAATGCCGAAGACGCAGAATCGGACCGAGTCCATGCGGCAGGTCTGATCATTCGTGATCTTCCGGCGGTCGTGTCGAACTTCCGATCGCAGCAGAGCCTCTCCGATGCGCTAGTGTCGGCCGGCGTGGTGGGTATTGCCGGCATTGATACGCGCAAGCTCACACGTATTCTTCGCGAAAAGGGTGCGCAAAACGGCGCGTTACTCGCTGGCAAGCCGGGTGAGTCCTTAGATCCCGCAAAGGCGATTGACGCCGCCCGTCAGTTCCCGGGACTTGTCGGTATGGACCTTGCGAAAGTGGTGTCGACTACCAAGTCTTATGACTGGACCGAAGGGAGCTGGCGCCTGGGTGAAGGACATATTGCTAGCAAAGACTTTCGGTTCCATGTGGTCGCACTCGACTTTGGCGTGAAGTGGAACATTCTTCGTATGCTCGTAGACCGTGGCTGCAAGGTCACCGTGATGCCTGCACAGACAGGCTTTGCTGAGATCGAGGCATTAAAGCCCGATGGTCTATTTTTATCGAATGGTCCCGGAGATCCGCAACCTTGTGATTACGCGATTGCCGCCGCCAAGGCTGCAATGGACAAGCGACTGCCTGTGTTTGGAATCTGTCTTGGCCACCAGATCATGGCGTTGGCCTCAGGCGCAAAGACATTGAAGATGAAATTTGGGCATCACGGGGCAAACCACCCGGTGCAGGACATGGACTCCAAGCGCGTGTTTATTACGTCCCAGAACCATGGTTTCGCGGTGGATCCAACGTCGCTGCCTGCCCATTTGCGAGTGACGCATGTCTCGCTCTTTGACCAGTCGATTCAGGGGCTTGCCCGAACCGATGTGCCGGCGTTTTGTTTCCAGGGTCACCCCGAGGCAAGCCCAGGTCCGCATGACATTGGCCCACTTTTTGATCGGTTTATCGATCTGATGACATCGAAAGGCAAGGGAGGTCAGCATGCCTAAGCGCACAGACCTCAAATCAATCCTGATTATTGGGGCAGGTCCGATCGTGATTGGTCAGGCCTGTGAGTTTGACTACTCCGGGGCGCAGGCCTGTAAGGCGCTCAAAGAAGAGGGCTACAAGGTCATTCTGGTCAACAGTAATCCTGCGACCATCATGACGGACCCCGAGACCGCTGATGTCACCTACATCGAGCCGATTACCTGGCAGGTAGTCGCCAAGATCATTGAAAAAGAGCGGCCTGACGCACTGCTGCCCACCATGGGCGGGCAGACTGCATTGAACTGTGCGCTCGATCTTGCGCGTAACGGCGTGCTTGAAAAATTTGGTGTTGCCTTAATTGGTGCGAATGAAGCAGCAATCGAGAAGGCCGAAGATCGTCTGAAGTTTAAAGACGCCATGACGAAGATCGGTCTGGACTCTGCGAAATCCGGTATTGCCCACACGCTTGATGAAGCCTGGACCGTGCAGCGCGAGATCTCGGCGATCACTGGCGGCAGCGGCTTTCCGTTGGTCATTCGTCCCAGTTTTACCCTCGGGGGAACCGGCGGTGGTATCGCCTACAACGCTGAAGAGTTTGAGACCATCTGTAAGCGTGGCATTGAAGCCTCGCCGACATCCGAGCTCCTCATTGAAGAGTCGTTGATCGGTTGGAAAGAGTTTGAGATGGAAGTGGTTCGCGATCGTGCGGACAACTGCATCATCGTCTGCTCGATTGAAAACTTAGACCCGATGGGGATTCACACCGGCGATTCGATTACTGTAGCGCCGGCGCAGACGCTGACCGACAAGGAATACCAGGTCATGCGAAACGCATCGATTGCGATTCTGCGTGAGATTGGTGTGGACACGGGCGGATCGAACGTTCAGTTTGCGGTGAACCCCGAAAATGGCCGTCTGATCGTGATTGAGATGAACCCACGGGTGTCGCGTTCGTCTGCTTTGGCGTCCAAGGCTACTGGATTCCCGATTGCCAAGGTCGCCGCGAAGCTTGCGGTTGGCTACACCCTTGACGAACTGAAAAACGATATCACCGGTGGCGCAACCCCGGCATCGTTTGAGCCATCGATCGACTACGTCGTGACCAAGGTCCCGCGTTTTGCGTTCGAGAAATTTCCGCTCGCTGATTCTCATCTCACGACTCAGATGAAATCAGTCGGCGAGGTGATGGCCATGGGCCGCACCTTCCAGGAATCCTTCCAAAAGGCGCTGCGTGGCCTTGAAGTGGGCGTCGATGGGATGAACCAGAAGACGACTGATCGTGAACGGATCGAGGAAGAGCTTGGCGAGCCAGGTCCTGAGCGGATCTGGTACGTGGGCGATGCCTTTGCAGAAGGCTTCACGATTGAAGAGGTCTATCAGCTCACCAAGATCGACCCCTGGTTCCTGGTCCAGATCAAAGAGATTATCGATATTGAGCTTGAGCTCGATAAGCGCACCTTGGCCGACCTTGATGCTGAGACGCTGCGAACACTTAAGCGCAAGGGATTCTCGGATCGTCGTCTGGCGTATCTGCTGGATACCACCGAAGGCGAGGTTCGCAAGCTTCGTCACTCACTGAATATTCGTCCGGTCTATAAGCGTGTCGATACCTGTGCGGCAGAGTTTTCAACGAAGACGTCATACTTCTATTCCACCTACGAAGAAGAGTGCGAGTCACAGCCCACTGATCGGAAGAAGGTGATGGTCTTGGGCGGTGGCCCCAACCGGATCGGCCAGGGTATTGAGTTTGACTACTGCTGTGTCCACGCGGCGATGGCGCTGCGTGAAGATGGCTTTGAGACCATCATGGTCAACTGTAATCCTGAGACGGTATCCACCGACTATGACACCTCCGATCGACTCTACTTTGAGCCGTTGACGCTCGAAGATGTGCTGGAGATCGTCGATAAAGAGAAGCCGATCGGTGTGATCGTGCAGTACGGCGGTCAGACACCGTTGAAACTCGCTAAGGCGCTGGAAGCCGCTGGTGTCCCGATTGTGGGGACGTCGCCTGAATCCATTGATATTGCTGAAGACCGTGAGCGATTCCAGAAGCTGCTCATGAAGCTTGAGCTGCGTCAGCCTCCTAACCGGACGGCGCGCACCGAGGAGGAGGCGATTCGTCTGGCACAAGAGATCGGCTACCCCTTAGTAGTTCGCCCGAGTTATGTCTTAGGTGGGCGGGCGATGGAGATCGTTCATGAGCAGCGGGACCTTGAGCGCTATATGCGAGAGGCCGTCAAAGTCTCAAACGACTCGCCTGTGTTACTGGACCGTTTCTTAAACGATGCCATTGAGGTGGATGTCGATAGCCTGTCTGACGGTAAGCGTGTATTTATCGGCGGGGTGATGGAGCACATTGAGCAGGCCGGGGTTCACTCAGGGGACTCGGCCTGTAGTCTGCCGCCGTTCTCGTTATCTCCTGACATGATCGAGGAGCTAAAGCGTCAGACGGCCCAGATGTCTCGGGCCTTGAATGTAGTGGGTCTGATGAACGTTCAGTTCGCGATTCAGAACGGAACGGTCTATGTGCTCGAGGTCAATCCTCGTGCCTCACGGACGGTTCCCTATGTCTCGAAAGCAACCGGTATTCCGTTAGCCAAGGTTGCTGCCCGGGCCATGCTGGGAAGTAGTCTGGATGCTCAGGGTATTGGCGGGGAGATCAATCCGCCGTATTACTCAGTGAAAGAGGCGGTCTTCCCCTTTGTGAAGTTCCCTGGGGTGGACACGATTCTTGGCCCCGAAATGAAATCCACCGGTGAGGTCATGGGCGTGGGGGATACGTTTGCTGAAGCCTTTGTGAAGTCCCAGCTGGGCGCAGGAATTCGTCTTCCGACCAAGGGCAGTGCCTTTATTAGCGTGAAAGCCGCGGATAAGCCAGCGGCGGTAGAGATTGCCAAGATGCTTGCTGATCTCGGGTTTAAGCTTCTCGCCACGCGTGGCACTGCTGCCGCCATCTCTGCAGCCGGCATTCCGGTCACGTCGGTGAATAAGGTGACGGAAGGCCGCCCGCATGTGGTGGACATGATCAAAAACGGTGATGTACAGTTTGTGATTAACACCGTTGAAGAAAAGCGCTCTGCAATCGCAGACTCCCGGTCGATTCGAACGACAGCGCTTGCTTCTCGTGTGACCACCTACACCACGATTGCTGGGGCGCGTGCAGCGGTCGAGGGCATTCGCCATCTGTCGGATGCGTCGATGTCGGTGATTGATGTGCAGTCAATGCACAAGAAAATAAAGGCTTTGGCATGAGTACAACCCCATTAACCGTTCGTGGCGCAGAACTGCTGAAGGCAGAACTCAACCACTTAAAGCATGTGGAGCGTCCCGCAGTGATTAATGCGATCGCCGAGGCGCGTGCGCAAGGGGATCTTTCAGAGAACGCTGAATACGATGCGGCCAAGGAGCGGCAGGGCTTTATCGAAGGCCGTATTGCTGAGCTGGAGTCGAAGCTTTCCCATGCCCAGATCATTAACCCCGCCGAGATTGAACGGGATGGCCGGGTGGTCTTCGGGACGACGGTGGAGCTCACTGAACTAGATACCGACAAGCAGCTGACCTATCAGATCGTTGGAGATGACGAAGCTGATCTGAAGCAAAATAAGATTTCGATCTCCAGCCCAATCGCCCGAGCCCTGATCGGTAAGTCGGTTGGCGATGTCGCCACGGTCCACGCGCCGGGTGGGGCGCGTCAGGTTGAGATCCTTGACGTCCGCTACGAATAAGAAGAACAAGTTCAACCCGCAGTGGATGCACATGCATCTGACGGACCCTTATGTCCGTCAGGCGCAGGCCAGAGGTTATCGATCCCGCGCCGCCTTTAAGCTGTTGGGAATCCACGAAAAAGATCAGCTGATCAAGCCAGGAATGACGATCGTGGACTTGGGTAGTGCGCCGGGAAGCTGGTCGCAGGTAGTCCGCGAAATTCTCTCCGTGAAGCGCGGGGACGATCCCGGTAAGAAGGTGCTGGGGCGGATCATTGCGCTCGATATCCTGCCCATGGAGCCCATTGCAGATGTCGAGTTCATTCAGGGTGATTTTCGTGAAGAGTCGGTTGCCAAGGATCTTGGTGATCGCCTTGGCGGAGAAAAGGTGGATCTCGTGATCTCCGATATGGCCCCGAATCTTTCTGGTGTGGAATCCGCGGATGCGGCCCGGGTGATGCATGTCTGTGAACTGGCGCTCGAATTCTCGCTCAGTCACTTAAAGCCCGAGGGCGCGCTTCTGGTGAAGACCTTTAATGGCAGCGGCTACAGCCAGTTAGTGGAGCGGTTTAAGCGACACTTTGTCTCGGTTTCCCCGAGAAAACCGCCTGCATCCCGGGCTCAGTCGTCTGAGACTTTCTTGCTGGGCCGGCGACTAAAACCTCAGAAATAGGCTAATTCCGTCGTTTGGTGAGGGCTTTGCCCTTGAAAAACGGCGAACTGACGCCATTTGACTGGGGTGGGAAGAAAAAATCTCATTGAGGAAACTTAGCCTCAGGCATAGAATCCAAGTAACTCCCTGGGGCTTTTAGGCCCCGGCTTTCATTGGTTTTTTTAAGGAGCAGTCTTTTGAACAACATGATCCCCAAGGCAGCCATCTGGATGGTGATTGCGCTGGTCCTGTTCACGGTGTTTCGACAGTTCGATACCCGTCAGGCCCGGGGTCCGGAAGTTCCGTATTCCCAGTTTATGGAAGATGCTCGTCAGGGCCGGATTAAGTCCGCCATCGTCGAGGGTCGGACTGTTCGTGCGCTGACCGCGGATGAGCGCCAGATTACGGTCAATGCACCGCAAGACCTGTGGATGGTCTCTGATCTCATGAAGTACGGTGTGCGTGTCTCTGCAAAAGCAGAAGAAGAACCATCGCTGCTCATGAGCATTTTTGTGTCCTGGTTCCCGATGCTGCTCTTGATCGCCGTCTGGGTATTTTTTATGCGTCAGATGCAAGGTGGCGGTAAAGGCGGCGCATTCTCCTTTGGAAAATCGCGTGCCCGCATGCTCGACGAGAGTACGAACGCAGTGACCTTTGCTGACGTCGCAGGCTGTGATGAGGCAAAAGAAGACGTTCAGGAGCTGGTGGAATTCCTGCGGGATCCGTCAAAGTTTCAAAAACTTGGCGGCCGCATTCCTCGCGGTGTTTTGATGGTCGGTCAGCCGGGTACCGGTAAGACCCTCCTGGCGAAGGCGATTGCAGGCGAAGCCAAAGTCCCTTTCTTTTCGATCTCTGGTTCGGACTTCGTTGAGATGTTTGTCGGTGTGGGTGCAGCGCGTGTCCGTGACATGTTTGAGCAGGCAAAGAAACACGCCCCCTGCATCATCTTCATCGATGAGATCGATGCCGTTGGTCGCCAGCGTGGCGCTGGCCTTGGTGGCGGAAACGACGAGCGCGAGCAGACGTTAAACCAGATGCTCGTCGAGATGGATGGCTTTGAAACCGGCCAGGGCATCATTGTGATTGCTGCGACTAACCGCCCCGATGTGCTGGATCCTGCGCTTCTGCGCCCAGGTCGCTTCGACCGTCAGGTCGTTGTCAGCCTGCCCGATGTTCGCGGTCGTGAGCAGATCCTGAACGTTCACATGCGCAAGGTGCCGATTGCTGCCGATGTCCGTGCGGATATTCTGGCGCGCGGAACCCCAGGATTCTCGGGTGCTGATCTCGCAAACCTCGTAAACGAAGCAGCGCTCTTTGCTGCTCGCCGTAACGGTCGCGTTGTTGAGATGAACGATTTCGAGAAGGCCAAAGACAAGATCATGATGGGCGCAGAGCGTCGCTCGATCGTCATGCCGGAAGAAGAGCGCAAGAACACGGCCTATCACGAATCCGGTCACGCGCTGGTGGCGCGCATGCTGCCCAAGACAGACCCCGTGCACAAGGTCACGATTATTCCGCGTGGTCGCGCGCTTGGCGTCACGATGCAGCTACCCGAAGGCGATCGCTACAGCATGGACAAAGAGCGTATGTTGAATACGATCTCAGTGCTCTTTGGTGGGCGTATTGCTGAAGAGGTCTTCATGAATCAGATGACGACTGGCGCCTCAAATGACTTTGAGCGTGCCACGGCGCTGGCCCGTGACATGGTGACGCGTTACGGAATGAGCGACACGCTGGGTCCGATGGTCTATGCCGAGAATGAAGGCGAGGTCTTCTTGGGTCGCTCGGTCACTAAGACAACCCATGTCTCTGAGAGCACGATGCAAAAGGTGGACAGCGAAATCCGCCGAATCATCGATGACCAGTACGCAGTGGCTCGCAAGATCATCGAAGAGCACAAGGAAAAGATGCACGCCATGGCCAATGCACTTTTGGAGTGGGAAACGATTGATGCCGACCAGATCGACGATATCGTTGAAGGCCGCCCCCCACGTCCGCCAAAGCAGGCTGGGTCGGGTAACACTCCGAACTCCGGTCCTGGCCCGACAGGCGTTGCACCGAATGCTGCTGCACCAGCCTAAGTCGGGGCATCAGTTGCAATGATGCAGGCGACCTTCGTGGCGCAGTCAAAACCGGCGGAAACCCCGCCGGTTTTTCTTTGTGGGCGCAGATCGTTTGATCTTCGACGGCCCTTGGTCATGGGTATTGTCAATACGACACCGGATTCCTTTTCAGACGGCGGGCAGTTCTCTGGCGCTCATCAGGCAATCGACTATGCCAAGCGGCTTGTCGATCAGGGGGCAGACATTCTGGACGTCGGTGGCGAGTCCACACGACCCGGTGCGGAGCCTGTCTCGGTCGAGGAGGAGCTACATCGGGTGCTACCGGTGCTGGAGGGGCTGAGTGACCTCGGAGTACCGGTGTCCATTGATACCCGACGACCTCAGGTCATGCGCGAGGCCTTAGCCATCGGGGTTGATCTCATTAACGACGTGAATGGCTTTCGGGATCCAGAGTCTTTTTCCATTGCGGCGACATCCAATGCGGCCCTGTGCATCATGCATATGCTCGGTGAGCCCAAGACGATGCAGCAGACCCCTGTCTATGCCGATGTGGTCGCCCAGGTAACCCAGTTCCTTTTGGCCCAGCGAGACGCCTTTGTTGCGAAAGGCGTCGATCGGGCCAGGATCGTCATTGACCCCGGATTTGGTTTTGGTAAGACGTTTGCCCACAACTTAGCGTTGATGCAGGCAATCCCTAATCTATCGGCCCAGCAGACCACGCTGATCGGCGTCTCTCGAAAGACCATGATTGGGCACCTGATTGATCCACAGGCGCCTCCTGTGCCCGTTGATCGCGTGGCAGGCAGCGTTACGGCCGCCTTGTGGGCCGCAGAAAAGGGTGCCCAAATTCTTCGGGTGCACGATGTCGCTCAGACTGTTCAGGCGCTCAACGTCTGGAATGGTCTTTCAGAGCGCAGCACGTAAAATCCCCCTATGGCAAGAAAGTATTTCGGAACTGATGGAATTCGAGGCAAGGTTGGCCAGGCGCCGATCACCCCTGACTTTGTCCTTCGTCTAGGCTTAGCCGCGGGCAAGATCTTTACCGGTCACGCCGAAAAAGGTGCGGGGCACCCCACGGTACTGATCGGCAAGGACACGCGGATTTCGGGCTACATGCTGGAATCCGCGCTGGAGTCTGGCTTTAGCGCTGCTGGGGTCGATGTGCTCCTGGTCGGCCCGATGCCCACGCCTGCGGTGGCTTATCTGACCAAGGCGCTTCGTCTGACCGCCGGGATTGTCATCAGTGCCTCGCACAATCCTTTTGATGACAACGGCATTAAGTTCTTCAATGGCCAGGGCGAAAAGCTCTCTGATCTGATTGAGGAAGAGATTGAAGCCGCAATTGATGGCGCCTTATCGTGTGTGAGTTCCAGTGATCTAGGGAAGGTTCGTCGATTAAATGACGCATCAGGCCGATACATTGAGTTTTGTAAGAACACATTTCCTGCACACCTTTCTTTGCGCGGGTTAAAGCTTGTAATTGACTGCGCCCACGGGGCGGGCTATCACGTTGCACCACCCGTGTTTCATGAATTAGGGGCAGAGGTGATCGTGATCGGTCATGAACCGGATGGTTTCAATATCAACCACGGGGTCGGCGCGACCCATCCGCAAACGCTCGCTCATCGCGTACTGGCCGAGAAGGCAGACTACGGTATCGCGTTAGATGGCGACGGTGACCGTCTGATCATGGTCGATCGCACCGGGTCTATTTTTGATGGGGACCAGCTGCTCTTTGCCATCATTCGTGACCGGATTCAGCATGCGGGGGTGAATGCCGTCCCAGGGGTGGTCGGCACACTGATGACCAACCTTGGGTTTGAGCGAGCCTTATCTCAGATGCACGTGGATTTTCGTCGCTCGAAGGTCGGCGATCGCTATGTCCTTGAAATGCTCAAAGAGACTGGCTGGACGCTAGGGGGCGAGTCTTCTGGCCATATCCTCTGTTTGGATCAGCATACGACTGGGGATGGCATTGTGAGCGCCCTACAAGTCCTGGCATCGATCGTTCGCGCCAAGCAGCCCCTTGCATCGCTGGTGGCTGATTTTGAGCGTTATCCGCAGACGATGATCAATGTCCCTGCACGTCCCGGGCTGGACTGGCAGAAGATTCCTGCCGTCGTCGACGCCTGTAACGCGGCCCTTGCCGCGCTGGATCAGAAGGGAAGAATCCTGATTCGCCCCTCTGGGACAGAGCCGGTCGTGCGGGTTATGGTCGAGGCGGTGGACGCCGCGATGGCCGAAAAGACGGCCAAAGACATTGCGGCGGTCTTGGCCGCGCACTGCTAGAGCTTTTTGCCGCTCTCTCCGTTGTCACGGTTTTGAAATATTTGGCGCTTAGAGTACGTCCTGTCGCATGACGATGGACTTTGACTCTTAGTGCTGCATTTTTCGATAGGAATTGACAATGACTTCCATGTTTAAGAAATTTGCCGTTGCAGCGGCCTCTGTTGTGGTGATGTCAGCGGCGAGTGCTGCCGACATTACCGGTGCTGGTGCAACTTTTCCCTACCCCATCTACGCGAAGTGGGCGGAAGCCTACAAAAAAACCTCTGATGTTGGTCTGAACTATCAATCGATTGGGTCCTCTGGCGGTATTCGTCAGATCAAGGCGAAGACTGTGACCTTTGGTGGTACCGATGCGCCGCTCAAAGGAGATGAGTTGGAGAAAGACGGGCTTGTTCAGTTCCCGACGGTTTTAGGTGGTGTCGTTCCCGTAATTAATTTAGATGGTTTTAAACCAGGCGAATTACGGGTTACCGGGGATGTGTTGGCTGAAATGTTTATGGGTACGATTACCAAATGGAATGACCCAAAACTCGCCAAACTTAATCCGGGTAAGAAGCTTCCTGATCAGACGATCACTGTAGTGCACCGGGCAGATGGCTCCGGCACGACCTTTATCTTCACTGACTACCTGAGTGAGGTCAGCAAGGTATGGAAAGAGAAGGTCGGGAAGGGTGCAGCAGTCAAGTGGCCCGCCGCCTCGTCAGTTGGAGGCAAAGGCAATGAAGGGGTGGCTGCAAATGTCTCTCGTGTGAAGGGTGCGATTGGCTACGTGGAATACGCCTACGCCAAGCGTAATAAGATTCCGTACTTCCAGCTGCAAAACCGCGATGGCCAGTTCATTTCGCCAGATGATGATACGTTTGCTGCAGCCGCAGCAGGAGCGGACTGGTTTGGAACCCCCGGCATGGGTATTTCCTTAGTCAACCAGAAAGGCGCAAAGTCCTGGCCGATCACTGGTGCAACTTTTGTTCTGATGTTCAAGAACCCGGCAGATAAGGCCGCCAGCCAAGAAGCGATCAAGTTCTTTGATTGGGCGTTCAAAAATGGCAAGCAAATGGCTGCAGAGCTGGATTATGTTGCGCTGCCTGATACGTTGACCTCGCAGATCCGCTCTAAAGTCTGGTCTCAGATTGCCAAGTAAAATATCGCGCAGATTGATCTGATGCCAACGGCACGGGGACGTTTGACGATGAGTCGGCGTCCCTTTCCCGTGTAGTCTTAATGAAGTCAACCGGAGTGTCTTATGGAAATGTCGACTGCTGATAGTGGTCTGCTAGATCAGCGGCGGCTCGAGGTCGTGCGCCGACAGCGCAGGCAAGACTTCTTTTTCCATAAGATTACGCTCGGTTTTTCGCTGATTGTTTTGGTGGCCCTGTTGGGCATTCTGATCTCGCTGTTTGCTGCAGCGATCCCCGCTTTCAAGAAGTTTGGTATTGAATTTCTCTGGCGTGTCGAGTGGGACATCATTAATGAAGAATTTGGCGCTGCGATTGCCATCTTTGGAACGCTCGCCAGCTCCGCCATTGCCCTGCTGATCGCGGTTCCTCTAAGTTTTGGGATTGCGCTCTTTTTGACGGAAACCTGCCCAGGGTGGCTTCGTCGCCCGCTTGGGACTGCGGTGGAGCTTCTTGCTGCCGTACCGTCAATCATTTATGGCATGTTTGGCCTTTTCATTTTTGCGCCGTTGTTTGCCGAATACGGGCAGCCGGCCTTGCAGTCGACCTTGGGTCAGATGCCGTTAATTGGGCCGCTGTTTGGTGGTGCGATGAACGGGATTGGTATTCTCGCGGCGGGCCTGGTTCTCGCTTTCATGATCCTTCCCTTTATCGCGGCCGTGATGCGTGATGTCTTTGCAATCGTCCCCCCAATTCTCCGTGAGTCCGCTTACGGGGTGGGGTGCACCACATGGGAGGTCGTACGTTATGTGGTTCTACCCTATACCCAGCAAGGGGTGATTGGTGGAATCATGCTTGGTCTTGGCCGTGCGTTGGGCGAAACCATGGCGGTGACTTTTGTGATTGGTAATTCCCAACGAATCAGCGCATCGCTTTTTTCCCCAGGGTCGTCAATTGCGTCGACGCTTGCAAATGAGTTCGGAGAGGCGGCCGATTTCCACCTCTCAACGCTGTTTGCTCTCGGGTTCCTGTTGTTTGTAATTACGTTCTTTGTGCTTGCTGCAGCGAAGTTGTTGATTATTCGTACTGAGCGCGCAAAGGGTGCGAAGACCTAGGCGAGAGACACATCATGGAATTTAACCAGAAGCTCTATCGTCGTCGGGTTCGCACGAATGCGATCGGCCTGACACTTTCTATGCTGGCCATGGGTCTCGGGCTTTTTGTGCTGCTCTGGATCCTCACGGTATTGTTCGCCAATGGTTTTGCCGCACTCGACTGGAAGATGTTTACCCAGTCTACCCCCGCCCCGGGATCGGAGGGCGGCGGCCTTGCGAATGCAATTGTGGGCAGCCTAATGCTGGTTGGGCTTTCAACTCTCTTTAGTACGCCAATTGGAATTTTGGCGGGTGTTTATCTCGCGGAGTATGGGGATCGAAGCAAGATTGCGCATGTGACTCGTTTCGTTACGGACATCATGTTGAGCGCGCCGTCGATTGTGTTGGGATTGTTCGTCTACGCCATCATTGTGGCGCAGACAAAGCAGTTTTCTGGCTGGGCGGGCACGGTAGCCCTCTCTTTGATTGCGGTGCCTGTCGTTCTTCGTACAACGGAGAATATGCTCCGGTTGGTACCAGGGAGTCTTCGAGAGGCAGCGTTTGCGTTGGGGGCGCCACAGTGGAAAGTGGCCACCATGGTCACCTTACGGGCAGCGAAGAGTGGTGTGGTTACGGGGTTATTACTTGCGGTGGCGAGAATTAGTGGGGAGACCGCGCCCTTGCTCTTCACGGCGCTGAATAACCAGTTTTTCTCGATGGACATGAGCAAGCCGATGGCAAATCTGCCGGTGGTGATTTTCCAGTTTGCGATGAGCCCCTACGACAACTGGATTCGTCTCGCCTGGGGCGGTGCCCTGTTGATCACGCTTGCTGTCTTGGCCCTCAATATCGTAGCGCGCGTCTATTTTAGGGATAAGGGCAATGGCCGCTAACCGTTTGCGACTCAGCGTTTTGATGACGTCTTATTAAGGAATACGTCTCTATGAATGACAGTGCTCTCCAAGAAGAATTTAAGCCCGCGATTCAGATTAGAAATCTGAACTTTTATTACGGTAAGTTTCAGGGTCTCAAGAGTGTCAATTTAGACATCGCTGAGCGTCGCGTGACGGCGTTTATTGGGCCGTCTGGATGCGGCAAGTCAACGCTGCTTCGAACGCTTAATCGGATGTATAGCTTGTATCCTGGCCAGCGGGCAGAGGGGGAGATTAACTTTTACGGTCAGAATATTCTCGAGCCCAAGCAGGACTTGAATCTATTGCGCGCCCGAATCGGCATGGTCTTTCAGAAGCCAACGCCATTCCCAATGT
>JACCDO010985375.1_pt1 | contig 13359 bp, 8 predicted proteins | sample 7446101 | NCBI WGS metagenome assembly JACCDO01 (sample SAMN15323440, study PRJNA562643) | freshwater metagenome | isolation source: river surface water | place: USA:Blue River Watershed | collected 2017-08-16
GAGACGATTGGGCTTAATGAGGCGGCTGCTGAGGCGGATTCTACAGGAGATGAGAATGATATGGAGCCAATTGTTATACCAACTGCTGTTTGTACTGGCAGGATTATAAAAAAATGCAGAGGCAGCGCGGCGCCTGGGCGTCAAATAGGATAATGAGGCAATTTGAAATAATCAATTAGAGATGATGGAAGTTGGCAGCTGCTTGTTGGCAGGTGTGAAAAAGTGAGTAGATATTTCTAGCTGTATTTTTAAAAATTCAATTAGAAATATTGGAATGAGCATACTATTCTCCTAAATGCACGAGCTGCGAGCTGCTGGGCTTTAAGTACCCAGTAGCGGCGGAGTCCTAGACGTCAGTTAGGAAGTTGCAAGCAATCGCCTTGGGCCTGGGTGTAGGCGGCGCAGCGGCTGAACGCGACTGCCGTTCGCAGACGGCTTAGTACCGCGGGTGTAGAACACCCGCACTAGTGAGCCGCCAAGGCGGCTCAATACCACTGCTGCTTCGGATCAGTTGGTGCAAACATCCGCTCTAGACCAGGTGTAAACGCCGTATAGTCCTGGCGATTTGCACGGGTTGTTGTACGCGGCTCAAAGAACGGATCGAGTTTTGAGCTATACTGTGCAACCCCCTTCGGCACATTAATTGTGTCTGTCATGTCATCCCCCACCTCCTCACGCGCCACATCGGGCTCCTCGTCCTCAAACATAATCTTCGGCTTCCTCTCCTCCGTCTCAAACACCTCATACACACCATCCTCACGTCTCACATAATATGCATTCTTGCCTTGCTTACTATAATACTTATCCAGCAACTCGGCAACATCATCAGGATTATATGTGCCAATATCACTAGAAGAGCGCTTGAACTCAAATGTGTTCAAAATTGCCCGCTCTTCCTGTTCCAGCTTTGTTGTATCCACAGGCTGCAAATTGCTACCATCTATATCATCATACACGTCCCCTGTCTTCTTTACCTGCCCCTGTGCACCGCCATTAATCTCGCCCAGGAATCCCTCAGTGCGACCGCTGCCGCGGCTGCCACGGAAACCCTCCTTCTTTACAACTGTACTAGTCGACGTGGGTGCGGTATCAGAGCCCTTGAATGGGGCGGCAGTCTCATTTAGACTCGCGTTCCACTTTGACTGCTGAATCTGCTGCACAATCGAACTCGGCGGTAAATTGCTCGACCACTCAAACTTGCGATCAAACATCTTCTGATTCTTTATATAAGACGATTCCTGTTTGCCATCACGGGCAAAACCACGCTCTCCTTCATTATTTGATATAGTGTCCATCTCAGTATTATCACCATTCAAGTCCGTTAGAAGCATACCATCCGATGAGGGGTCATCATATTCGGCCAAGGAATTAATCGGAGTCTGTGCAAATGGCTTGGCAATTTCTCTCATATCAATCTTCCTCTCAAATGGCTTATCGGCAATCTGTCCTGTCGACTCATCAACATAGAGAGTCCGATCATCCTCCACATCACCCGTAACAGTACCTAGAGGGACTTTTAGAGAACGTGGAACTGCACCAGGCTCACTGTTTTGCACACGCTCGGGACCAAAATCGGCTGCACCCGCAGGATTCTCTAAATTATTTGCCGCACCTCCCTCAAAACTCTCCCGTAAATACTGCTTACCCCCAAAATACAGCACTAATAACGCAAACAATGAAAGATAAATCACTAAGGAACTAAACTCCATTCCTTCATAATATGTGTATATCCCCATTAAAATGGCAATTAACAGGAAGAAATTAATCACGTCCATACTGCTATTTAGTTAATAGGAAATCTAAACTGCTAATAGTATGGCACGCACCAAACGCAAGACAGTTAAACAGCAGCGCGGACGGCAGCGGCGGAGACTTCGTAATAGCGCAACAAGCTCCACCGCTACAACCGCCACATCCTTATCCGCCTCCGCCCCATCCTTCGATATCAAATCATCCGCAGATGTCAAAAAAGCACTCGATATCATGCGTAAACATCCCCTAACTGTCATTCTCGTCTTTGCATCCTGGTGCCCTCACTGTCACACATATATGGAACGCTGGAACAAATATAAATCTCTCCCGAACCGGACATCTCCAATGATTGCTGTCGAACAACAACAATCCCAAGAACTCCTAAATGAAATTAACGGAGAAAATGGAGAACCCGTAACTGTAAATGCATTCCCAACAGTACTTGCAAGCACATCTTCAGCACCCTCCACAGGTAGTTCAAAGACAAATGTCGGAACACCCGTTAACACCGATGAAGGGTCCATGCTTGAATTACTGACAAACGGATCAAATGCTGTAGGAAATGTCAATTCGGAGCCGACAGAACTTGTGGAAAGCTCTGTAAATAGTGCGTCAAATTTTACCGAGTCAATCAGCTCCACACGTAAGGCAACTCCCTTTGTTCGCACCTCCAACTTATCCGACGCTATCCGCCAAGCTGTCAGTTCCGCTACCGCACGCCGCGCAGCAAGCGCCGCCCGTAAACGACGACTCGCAAATAACACTGCAACCGCCTCGGAAAATGAATCTATCCTGCCCGCAATCAATGGCAGCAATGGCAGCAATAACAGCAATGCGGAACGTTTTGTTAAACCCCCTAAACGTGTTGAGGTACAAGCCATGAATGGCGGCGGTTGCAATGAAGGAACTTGCGGTGCCCCCAGTGGACTAATTAAACTCTCTGGTGGCGGCATGTCGCCTAAAGGAAGCCTCTTTGAAGCACTTAAAAACTACGGATCTGGCAATTACACTCGTAAAAATAGAGAGTAAATACACAACTGCGCCATATAAATCAGAGGAAAATTGATGCCGGCAACGGCTACATAACAAGCATACACGTTGTATATACAAGCCTATTCAAGATGTCTGCTTCCACTGCTGCCGCTCTAAAGTTTCAAATCTTAGACATCATCGCGCGTGATGAAATCATTGAGCACGAAGATGAAGAAACTCGCGAAGTCAGTTACGCTGCCGACGATGACTATAATCGTGGCTATCAAAGCAACAAACAACGCGCTCTCAAAATTACCCTCTTCGGTAAAACCGCCAAAGGCCAGGCAATCAAAGCAAACGTGGGCGGCTTCCAGCCATTCTTCTACGTCCGCCTACCTGATCGCGCCAGCCGTCACAGCGCCATCTCCGCCCTAAAAGCGTACCTCGAAGGCCAAGGACTCAATGCCGACTTCTTCGATGTCACTTACGAAGAAAAACGCACCTTCTTCGGTTACAACAGTCGTAGCTCATTTCCCTTTGCACGCATTAGCGTACAGAGCCTCGACTATTTTCGGAAAGCCAAGAACTGCTTCCTTGACTATAAGACAAGTAAGCCTGACCTCAAGAAAACTGGTACACGCCTTGCAGCCCCTTTCCGCTCAGCTCCCAAAGTGTTCGAGGCCAATCTCGATCCCATGCTCCGCTTCTTCCATGTCCGTAATATCGACCCTTGTGGTTGGGTAAGTATTGATGGTGAACGCGAAAGTGGGGCCACAACTGCCGAGTGCGAAGAGATCGACTGCGAATGGACCGCCGTCAATCCTGTAACTGGTGACGTTGCACCTTTCACCGTCGCATCTTGGGATATTGAAACCTATTCCGCCAGCGGTGACTTCACCCTCGCTAAAATGGACTACAATAAAGTGGCCAAGGCTCTCTATGAAACCGCTAAATCACCGGATCATGGCCTACAGCTCCTCCTTGAAATCCTAACAGACAGTGAGGAGGCCGTTGTGCGAGTCCAGCCCAAAGTACGACGGAAGACGGCAACAGTCATTAAGGGATGGCTCGATCGTAGCAGCCTCGCCGCAACAATCGCCACACATTGTGCCTTTGCCCTTCCCGCCAAAGTCACCCAGGACGCTAAGAAAGAGCACATCAATAAGATCGCCACTGAACTAAATGCAGTTCTCCTACGATCCGATCGTATGCCGCTCGAAGGTGACCCCATCATCCAAATTGGCACCATCCTCGCAACTGTCGGCCAACCTGAAAAGACTGAACGCCATGTATTCGTCTGGCCATCCTGTGCACCCATCGACGGCGTCGTCGTCCATGAATGCGTCGATGAAAAGGCACTCATTCAGGACTGGGCAACTTGGATCCAGGAACGCAATCCTGATGTACTAGTCGGTTACAACGTCTTTGGTTTTGATGAGAAATACATCTCGGACCGCGCAGAAGAGCTCGGCATCGCTGACTGCGAAGAGCTCCAAGGCCTCAATCGACTCCATCAGGAAGGTAGCAAGCTCGACATTAAACAGGAGCAACCTGACTTCAAGATCGAAGAGAAGTTCCTATCCTCCTCGGCACTCGGTGACAATTTCATGTACATCTGGACAATGTGGGGACGTCTGCAGGTAGATCTCTATCATCATGTGAAACGGAATGCCGTGCTACCCTCCTACAAGCTAGATGAGGTCGCCAAGACCTACATGTCAGGCAAGTTTGAGAGTATTGAATACATGCCCGAGGAAGGTTCTCTTGTTATGAAAGCCCGTGGCTCAACAGCCGCCGATGCCAAACCAGGTCGCTTCATCTGCCTACTTGACGCCCTTGGTGAGACAATTACAGAGAAGTTGCCTGTCATACGTAATGAGGGTGGCTTCATTCATATGAAATACGCCCCAGCATTTGGGGAGGAGGATGACGAGCAATGGAAAGACGCTGCAAAGTGGGTTATTGTAAAAGATGATATGCCTTATGATGAACTATTTGCTTGCCATCGCCGCGGCCCTGAGGACCGTGCTCGTGTTGCCTCTTACTGCGTTCAGGATTGTGAACTGGTACTTGATCTCTACAATAAACTGGAAGTGTTTAACACTTCCATGGCAATGGCCAATGTTTGTACGGTGCCGATCTCGTACATCTTCACACGCGGCCAGGGCATTAAGATTGAGTCGCTGATGTTTAAGGAGGCACTCAGGCAAGGCCAGGCCGTTGAGGTCCTGGAGGCGCCAATCCAGCGTGGTGGGCGTGGTCTAGCAGCCGCGTCTCAACAACAGGAAAGTTATGAGGGAGCTATTGTTCTTGATCCTACAATCGGCCTATTAGAGTCGCCAGTGGGTGTTGCAGACTTTGCTTCTCTATATCCATCGACGATTGTGAGTGAAAATATTAGTCATGATACACTGGTCTGGGTGAAGGACTTTGACCATGATGGCTATTTGATCCGCACTGTTTGGGGCTCCGATGAATATGATAAGCCGACCCAGACGCCGATGACCGATATTGAATTCGATCTGTTAGTGGATGATCATGAAGACACGCGGAAAGTGAAACGGAAAGTGAGTATGGGCAAGCGTATTTGCCGGTTTGCCCAGGACGCTGAGGGAACTGTACCACAGATCATTAAAGGACTACTAGCCGCCCGTAAAGCGACCCGAGCACTGATCCCTAAGACACAGGATCCGTTGAAGATTGCCCTGCTCGATGCCCAGCAAAACGCCTATAAAATCACTGCAAATTCACTTTATGGTCAGCTGGGCTCAGGGACGTTCAAGCTCCGTCTGCAACATCTGGCAGCGTCTGTTACGGGATATGGACGAAAGCAGATCTTGTTTGCGAAGGAGGTCATTGAAACGTTTTATGGACCAGCGGCGGCCAACCCTTCCTGTAAAAGTTCTGTGGTGTACGGCGACACGGACTCTCTGTTTGTCCAGTTTAATCCACAGGATCCTGAAACGGGCGAGGCAATTAAGGGTCGTGATGCGCGCATTGCGGTGATTGATTTAACGGCGGAGGCTGGTCATCTTGTGACACAGGCTCTAAAAGCCCCACATGATTTCGAGTTTGACAAAGTGTTTGATCCGCTCCTGATGTTCAGTAAGAAGCGGTATGCTGGCAGGATGCACGAGAATGCCGACAAGCCCGATGACTTTGTGTACAAATATATGGGTATTGCACTGAAGCGCCGAGATAATGCGCCACTCGTGAAGAACATTTATGGTGCGGCGATGAAGAAGGTGCTGGATGAGAAGGATGTTGCGGGAGCGGTAGAAACTGTCAAACAGGGAGTTAGGGAATTGATTGAGGGCCGCGTACCACTTTCGCAGCTCTGCATTACAAAATCGCTGCGTGCAGAATATGCAAATCCACAGTCGATTGCGCACAAGGTGTTAGCGGATAGGATTGCAGCCCGTGATCCAGGCAATGCGCCGGCGGCAGGTGACCGAATGGCCTTTGCATATGTGATGCCGGCAGATGGCCAGGAGCAGAGCAAACTACAAGGTGACCGTATTGAAACGCCTCAATATATTCGTGAAAAGAGCCTAGTACTCGATTATAGGCATTATATTCAAAATCAGCTGAAGAATCCGATTAGTCAGATGTTTGCGCTATTGCTGGAGCAGATGCCAACTTTCAGGCCCAATCTATTGCCGGCAGGTTATGATGCACTCGACGAAGATCATAAAATGTCCATGAGGGAGCATATTGCGGCCGATCTGCTCTTTGGGGAATACTTGGTGTATCTTGACAAGACCGAGGCAATTAAGAAGAAGGCGGCATTTGTGTCTCTTCTTGGCGCTACATATATTCCGAAAGCGCCTGTGTTACCGCAGTTTAAAGTGAGTACGGGCGCGGGCGCAGGCGCGGCGGCTGCACCTGCGGCAAAGCGTTCTCCGCAGCAGGGCAGGCAGCCGACGATGGATGAGTGGTTTTCGCAGGTAGCACTTCATAAGAAGATTGATTCAAATAAGAGGAAAGCAGCCACGGCCAAAGAAAAGGCGGCCAAAGAAAATACAGCAACTGTTGACGCGTGACAAGGTGGTGATTGATACTTTGCGATACAAGTAGGGAATGGGGCAGGTTCGATCACGGCATGAAAATTTTTTTAGTAGACAACCCCGAGACGTGCATATTTGTACAAAGGAGGAAGCGGAAGATATTTTAGCACGTGCAGAACATGTTGACAATTACCGCAGCGAATGTGCTACATGTCGTCTAAATGCAGCAGCACGTACAGGTCAAGATTATTCTCCTCGCCCGCCAACCGCCGATGTAGTCCCTTTTCTCACAGCAATTGAAAAATTTCCCCAGTGGCTAAAAGATTACTTGCCACCCATTCTATATATTGTTTTCTTAGCCAATTCTGCCGACACAGGTATGCCACATACACGTCAGCCAAACATAATTTGTCTCCCACAGCATTTTGATATAACAAGTTCTCAAGGTCAGGCCACATTTATGCATGAATGTATTCATGTACATCAGCGAACATTTCCTGATTTATGGGATCGCATTTATGCAGATGTGTTTCATTTAGAGCCATATAGAGGCACTTTACCAGATAATCTTGAAAGTCGTCGTAGATTCAACCCTGATACTTTTAAAACGCCCTATTATATGTGGAAACGGCGCTGGGTCGCTTTACCTATATTTAGTAATACCTCCGCACCATCATTAGGTTCAATAAAAATAGCCTATTATAATGTAAAATCGGGTGCATGGCAAAGTTTTATACCTCCAGAAATGGAAAACTTCTTTGGAGAACTGTCGGTTGCACAGGCGGAACATCCGAATGAGCTTGTCGCATATTGGCTAGCAACACCCAATGATAATAATCAATCAAATACATTATATAATAATTTACAAACTCTAATTGAGCAATTATCAAATGATGAATATATGTAGGAAGCTCGTATTTGTAAAATGGATGATATTGATTTACGTAATATTGGAATTGATTATGTTGGATCATTTATGAATATACGTGCAATTAGGCTGGATCATTTACCGGTTGCGAAAACGATTGAAAGTGAGATTGTGCATGAAGTGTGTATAGGAAAGCGTACGCGGCGTTTTCGATTAGACCAGTCAATATATCAAGGTGCGCATGGTGTTGTGGAGGCTGTAATTGTGGAGGCGGCCGCTGCTCCTGTGACCTCTATCCCAACAACGGAAATATTGTTTCGTAAAGTTCCTATCGACGGTAATAGTCTTGAGTGTGAAGCATTATTTCAATATGCAGCATATCATGTTCTTAAAAAATATGGACTCAAACACACAGTTGCTCGTGTTCGTGACATTTATAGGGATCCACGTGTTGGTTGTGCTGCAGTGTTTACAATGGTGCCTTTCCTAAATATTAAACTACTCTCTGATGCACTTGAAAACCAAGACTTTAGTGCTGCCGATATTGCATCAATAATTGCACAAGTTGCTCTTATAATATATATCCTCGACCAAGAATTGGATATGAATCATCGTGATTTGAAGACGACCAATGTGTTAGTGGCGGATGAGCCAGGCGCTCTGAATGTGAATTACAAGGGGTCTACAGTGTCTATTAAAAGTGGTCCAGCAGTAAAATTGGTTGATTTTGGATTTGCCTGTGCAGGTAATGGCCAAAAGACAATTGTAAATGCAGGTAATTTCTTTCCAATGAGTGACCCGTGCCCTAAAACTGGGCGAGACCTTTTTCAATTACTTACTACAATGTATTTATGTACCCGGTTCCAAAAAACTGTAGATAATAACCCACAACTATCTACATTATTTAAAAGTTGGCTCACTGTTCCCAATAATGATTATATAGCATTCTTGAAGACGATTGGTACACAAAGTATTGATTGGGTATATCTTATGCTCGGTAGTGATAAGTTTTTTGCCCCTGCATGTCAACCAATTCGTATTTTACACGATCTCTCCGCACATTTTCCTTCAGTCATTTCTATTGTCGGCAATTAGATGATTGATCGTGCTATAGAAGTTGAACCAGATGTTCCTATTATTTATATCGTCTCACTGGCAATTACTATCGTAATAGTTATTTTAATTATTATTCTAGGAGCCTACCGGCGGCAGCGTTTTTATACAGAGATGCAAAGTTGGCAGGACTCTTATTCGGCAATTAGGCCGCCTGCTGTGGAGCCGCACAAAGGTGAATTTCTGCTGAATAAGTAATGAAGGCGTGGAATATTGCCTTACTGGCAATTATTGCTGTTGTTGTAGTTGTTATTATATTAGAACTTTTAGGGTTGCGTTGTAATTGTAAGGGGGATTGTCAATGTGCTGCGCAGTGTAAATGTAATGGTGCATGTCGTTGCAGCCGTCGCGGTGGCAGCCCAGAAGCGTTTGTGGTAGGGTCCGATGCCGCAGCTGCCACCGCAGCAGATGATGATGTTGTAATTACAAAATTAACACCCTATGATGCCTGCGCTGTTCGAGCTGTCAAACAAGGGTCCTATGTTGACAGTATTTGCGCAGCCTACAAAAACATGGTTAAACCTATCCTCGAATCCCTAAATGACGACATTCTTACATATAATAAAATCGTAAAAGCCTATAACGATGCCATTGTAAATAATGTTGTCCCGCGTGCCGGCCAGAGTTATACACAACAATATCCAGAACTCCTAAATGCATTTATAGCATTTGAACGCACCGCATTTAATATATTATCGGCAGAAGACAAAACAGTGCCCGATACATATGCATTTATAATACCTGATCCGATTGCGGTTGTTGATTATGCGCCTGGTATAGCAACATGGGAGGCTGCTGCGACACAAGCAAAATCCTATAAATGTGGGGCTTTTACTGTTGCTGAACAAGACTCCCTTGATCGCCTAAAAGCCCGTGCAAACCGCGTTGCTGGTGGAGGCGGCACAAACAATGCACAGGAACTCTTCTCTAAAGCACAGCGAAATATCTGTGTGAGTAAAGGATATTTACAGAATGACGGGTCATTTACTGATAAGGGGTGTGAATCGGCATGTGAAGGATGTTGTGTACCGAGTGCCGAGGAGTTACCTGGGCCAGAGGCGGCGAGTGCTTGTCCGAAACCAATAGTCCGCCCTTTCCGCATTCCTCCACGCCAAATACGCCTACGAGTCGTCTCTCCGAGTGTTAAACAGGCTCTCAGTGATTGTTTTACAGATCAAGGCGCAATGCGGGATATTCAACAACTCCTCAAATCCGATAAACTACTCAGCCTTCAAATGCCAGGTGTAAACGTATAATACGCCTGATAATAAAATTTGACAGTACTCAATAAGGAGTATGCAGCACCAATTAGTGACGCTTATAGCACCATTAGTAGTACTGCTATTAGTACTGTATTTAGTATATAGATTACTTTCCCATGTGCGTGGAATGCGCAATGAAGAGTTTCAAACAATTATGACAACGCGCAAATATGATATTGGAACTTTCTTGGCGGCAAGATCAGTATATGATAATTTTTACCGTACAGAAGGGCGGCAGTTATGTAAGACCGCGGCAGGTCGTGAGGAACCTCTTTGTAGTATGTATGGAGGTGTTGTAGGGGATGCATATAGTTATAGTCCACCGCTATTAGATGGTGCGGCGGCTACTCAAATAGCTCTAAATGACCAGAGTTTTCTGCCAATTAGGGTTGATGACGTGCAGTTAGAGAATGCGGTATTTACTTATTATAGGGCCGCGCCTGTACCAGCTGGTACAGGCAAACCACCAAGTTTTTTGTTGGCAGATGGTTGGCAGCTGAAGACAGATGTTGAACGATTCATCGACACCGTCGTCGGCATTACTCGCAGTGAATCGACTGCCGCAGATGGCTCGGCAGCTAGCGAATACACCTGCTATATTACGATAGGGGGCCTCAATTACCGCCTGGTAAAGGATATAGGCAGTGGAACACAAGAATTATTATCGATAGCCAAGCAGGACCCTGCGAGTCGCAAACCAGTAGTGTTATATGTTGGATGTGGTGCGCGTGCACCTGCAACATATAAGCAGACTGATTTGGCAGATGCGAAGCTATTTGAGACAATGCTTGCTGCAGATTCTCAGGCGAAGTTGGAAGGAGACCTGTCTGCCGTCGCAGCTGCGGCTGCCGGCCGCCAGGGGGCATCTGCCTCTGCCGCAGCGCCAGCCGGCACAGCTGCCAACTTGCAGCTGCCACCACTGCGTTTCGTCGAAGATGGTTGGATCAAAAATTCCGCGCTTTTTAAACAAATGTACGAATCCCTAAAAGACCCTGCTGCCACTCTAACATCATATTTTAAAGGGACAAATATTGCCAATACAACTAATACTTATGTGACAACATTGGCAAAGTTTGTGGAGTTTGATAAGCGAGTCCTTAAAGGTGGTGCCAGGCCGAAGACGAAGACGGGGGCACCGTATAAATTCCTAATCCCTAACGCCTACGACCCTGCCTTGCAGTTGTTTGACGACAATTATGAGCCGCCGACAATTCCAGGAAAATATATGAAGTGTTATGATTTGACGGCACAGGAATCTGCCCTTGTAAATTATTTCAGACGTGGTCGTGCTGTGGAGAATCCTGGGGTATCTGCTGAGGAGTTGGCCAGGAAGGTGCAAGCAGCAATTTGTAGCAGTTATGGATATTATACGTCAACAACGGCTGAGGGAATCTGTAATTGCAGTGGATGTTGCATACCGGTCGGTTACAAGCCGCGTGATGGTCGAATGGGTGTACCTGGGCGGTCGAGACAACGGGCGGCGGCAGATGAGGTGTCGGCAGAGATCCTTAGTAAAGTGGATAATTGTGTCCATATTGCACAGCCATTCAAAATTGTCCGTCCAGGACCAATTATAAAGTTGGCTCCGACATGTGGAGGCGGTGCTACGGGTTTACAGACAGAAGAGGGATTTGTGGAGTTGCCTGATAATTATGGGCTAACGCATGGTTTTTCGGAAGTACGAGATCAGTTTGCGACGGCAAAAGGTGCTCGTATTGGTGGGCGGGACTTGGGGATGCAAGGGCCGAGCGTCTTTTCCTAAAGCTTTTTTCGAGACTATTAGTAATGATTGTTTTCCTACTATTATTACTAATATTGGCAGGACTCATATATTTTTACGTTCGCAATAAAAGCGGACCAGAGCGGCCGCTAAAGGAGGGGTTTGATATTGTGAATGATTTAGATGTGAATAATTATGTATATGTAAAATTGGGTGTATATGTTGTGCTAGTTGGACAATCAACAGTTGGACAAAAATTAGATAGACTTGGATTATATAATGAAGATTACACACAAATTGAGTATAATATTACTGCAGGTTCTAGTAAAAAATTTAAAAGAATATTTGATAATGCAGAAATAAATTTAGTTAAAAGACAATTTCCAAATGCAACAATAAATGCATTTAATCCAATTTATAAGATTGCTAAATCAGATTTCCAAGCAAATGGTTTATATAAATATTATAGAGAAATTCAAATTACTGGAGGACAACCAGGTCAAACTATTTCAGAATTGCTGATAAATCCAGATCCACAAACACCAGGTACTACAGCAGTTAAATGGGAATCTGATAGAAAATATGGAGGATATACTGTTATTGAGTATATAACGCATGTCGTTAATACATTAACATTCCTCTTTTTTCCCTATATAGAAGTAATTGGTGCCGCACCAGCTACAACAGGAGGTGTTCTTAGATCATTGAGTACAACTTCTGGCTCTGCGGCTGCTGGCTCTGCTTCTGGCTCTGCTGCAGCTGCTGGCTCTACAACTGCACAATATGAATTAGCTGCATATCAGCCTGTTCGAACTGATGATTGTACTGTGATTGGTAACCAATTAGCTCAAAAATTTAGATCAACCATCACAATTAAGGATTCATCGACGCCAACATTTGAAATAACACCTGTAGATTTAGAAGGTTTAAATCAAACTTATCCAGGAACAACAGAAACAAATAAACAATATCTAAGTAAACAATGTATAGGAACCCTGATTCAAGAATCACATACCTTTAAGCCTGTTTGTAGTAGTCTTGCAGAAATAGCATTTAGGACAAAGTTTGTAAGATATGGTGTTGCACTAAATATAAGTAATAATACATTATTTGGTGGATGTCTGAGGGGCACAGATATACCAGGCTTAACAACATATGGTCTAATTGTTCCAGATCTAGGTGAACCGCTAATTATTACTCGTGATTTATCAAATGATGGTACAATTACAACATACACACTAACTCTTCCTCAAAATGCTAAATATGCAGTCGGCGGTACATTTGAAGATTCTCGTAATACACCTATTTTATATAAAATAGATATACGAATTACAAACTCAAATCGTGTAAGATTTAGTGGAAGTATTGAATATGTAAATTTACCTGAAACAACACAATTTACAATTACTCTAAAAGACGGTAAATTTAAAATTATTGATGCAAATAATGAAATATCCGCAGGAACTTATCAAGAAACTGCCGGCGATATACCCGCATTTACAATTAGCACCTATGCCGATAAAAGTGTAGATGGTGAATATAATTATTTTAACAATAATGGAATATCTCCTCCTGCAACAACAGGGACCGCTGGGCAAGGATTTTTACGTAGTACACAAACATACACTATTTATAGAGGTAGCTTAGGAAGTACTGGAGGAAATA
>JACCDO011545210.1_pt1 | contig 13355 bp, 7 predicted proteins | sample 7446101 | NCBI WGS metagenome assembly JACCDO01 (sample SAMN15323440, study PRJNA562643) | freshwater metagenome | isolation source: river surface water | place: USA:Blue River Watershed | collected 2017-08-16
ATGGTCGTTTGCACACCAAGTGGAATTAAAGAACGGGAAACTTTATAAAAAAAGCTAAATTCCACTAATCTTTTGCTACTGAGCCATCGCATTTAATCCCCCAAAAGCTGTACTTAGTTTCGCTTATTCAACCAACCTATGTTGTATATGAGTATATTAGTTGCGCTTATACGCTAGTTACCAGCAAGCGTAGAGAACGACAAGACCACCTACAGACGACCTTAACTCGACAAACAATTTCGCTGTTCCTTGACACAAACCGACCTGACTTTTCCGACACTCAAGCCGACCCAAAAGGATTTAAAATTTTTCCCACCGCACATTTTAAAAAATAATTTTATGCCTGCCCACATTGGCACATTTGGGGTTTGCCCCACCGCACAAGCCAACACAAAAGCAAACCCCAAAAGAGCCAATTTTGCCGACCCGCAATAAGAATGTTGAAAAGAATTTGACTTATTTTAAGGTCCATAAAACAGACTTTGTTACTTTTGACAAGATTGTCAAGAAATACAATTCAAGATGCAAACAGAAAACATAGGCGACTACATTAGACAGCTAAGGGAACAGGCGGAAATGCCATTAAGGAAACTTGCTGCATTGCTCGACATAGACCAAAGCACACTTAGCAAGTTGGAGCGCGGAGAACGACCAGTAAGCAGGCAAATGTTGCCAATCATTGCCAAGACCTTTAAGGTTGACGAAAAAGAGTTGGTTATTAAATTTATGAGCAAACAAGTTGCATATCAGCTGGCAGACGAGAAATACGCAAAAGATATTTTAATTGCGGCAGAGGAAGAAATTAAGTATATCAAGAAGCATAAATAGATGGCATATAAAGTAACAAATACTAAAGACGAAAGCTTAGAACAACTGAAAGCACTTATCAGTGCTTTTGAGAAGGAGTATGCCATTTACAAAACTCCAAAATACAGCGAAGCACAATTACGAATTGACTTTCTTAACCCGTTACTGAAAACTTTTGGTTGGGATGTGGACAATGAGCTTACCAAATCTCAATTCTTGCGAGATGTAATTCAAGAAGAAAGTATTGATGTTGAGGAAGAAGATTCGGTGACGAAGAAAAATCCTGACTACACTTTAAGAATTCAGGGAACTCGAAAACTTTTTGTTGAAGCAAAGAAAGTTTCAATTGACCTTGACAAATCAAATAAACCAGCATTTCAAACGAGAAGATACGGCTGGAACGCCAACCTTGGAATTTCTATTCTTACAAACTTTGAAACACTTGCGGTTTACGACTGCCGACACAAACCAAATGCGGAAGATGCTGCAAGTGTAGCAAGGTATCAGACATTTCATTTCACACACTTCCTTGAAAGATTTGACGAACTATTTCAACTACTGTCTTTTCAATCGGTAGCATCTGGTTACATTGATGAATACTTTGCAGTAACACATAAAGATACTACAACTTTTGACGATTACTTTCTTAAACAAATTGAAAATTGGCGACTGACTTTAGCAAGTGACGTCATTGCAAACAATGACGGTTTCAATAATGAGGACATAAACTTTTTGATTCAGCGATTACTAAACCGAATTGTTTTTCTCCGAATTTGTGAAGATAGGGAAATAGAAAAATTTGAGACACTAAAAAGAATCAAGAGCTATGATGAACTAAAACAACTTTTTATATACTCAGACAAGAAGTACAATTCAGGATTATTTGATTTTATTGAAGACAACTTTTCGTTAAACATTAATCTGAAATCGGAAATTCTGATTGACATTTTCAACGAGCTTTATTACCCACAAAGCCCTTATGACTTTTCAGTAGTTGACCCGACAATACTTAGTCAGATTTATGAAAGGTATTTAGGAAGCAAGATTGCGATTGTAAACGACAGACAAATTTCAATTGTTGAAGAACCAGAAGTAGCAGCTTCAAGCGGTGTTGTTCCAACACCGAAGTTGATAGTTCAGAACATCGTTAAAGAAACCCTTGCACCGTTGTTTGTAGGTAAGAATCTTGAACAAATGCAGCAGCTAAAATTGGCTGACATTTGTTGTGGCTCAGGAACATTTCTTATTTCTATTTATGATTTCATCTTTGAGAAATACACTTTGGAATTTGTTGTAGCTGGTATAACTGACAGTGAAATAATAAACCAGGTATTTGATGGTTCTTATCAGCTAACATTAAAAGCGAAACATCAAATTCTTACTTCAAATATTTTTGGTGTGGACATAAATCCTTATGCAGTTGAAGTAAGTAAATTCAGTTTGCTTCTAAAATTGCTGGAAGGAGAAAACTCAGGTTCAATAGAAAACTACCTTGCTAAACATAAGCAAAAAGTTTTACCAAGTTTAGATGATAATATCAAGTGTGGTAATTCACTTGTTGATGATTCCTATTTTAAATTTCAACCAGAGGCAATTGATTACGATGAATTGCTTTTCAAACTCAAACCTTTCAACTGGAAAAAAGAATTTAATTTCTTAGAAACGCAAAACGGTTTTGATGCGATTTTAGGTAATCCGCCTTACGTAAGAATTCAGAATATTATAAAGTTTTCAGCAGAGGAAATAAAGTTCTTTCAAAGTGCCGTGTCAGGTTACACAGTTGCAGAAGCAGAAACCTTTGATAAATATTATCTTTTTATTCAAAGAGCAATCAATTTACTCAATGAAAATGGGGTATTGGGTTATATCGTTCCACACAAATTTTTTATAGTGAAAGGTGGAAAAGCACTTCGTGCTTTCATCACTTCATATTCTTCTATTTTCAAAATCATTCATTTTGGAGTTGCACAAGTTTTTCCAAATCGCAGCACTTACACAGCAATTCTTATTCTGGACAAAAGGAAGAGAGAACAGATTTCTTTCAAACGTATAAAGAGAATTGCAGCTGAACTTACAGCAGGTTCTATTACATACGATAGTTACAATTCAGCAGCATATACTGAACATCCATGGCTATTTGTTTCAAAATCATCACAGGCGGTTTTTGACAAAGCAAAAAATGCAAATGCAATTTCACTTCGTTCAATTGCCGAAATAGCAGTCGGTTTACAAACAAGTGCGGATAAGATTTACATTTTCAAACCAGAAGAAGAAACTGAAACAACCTATCGTTTCAGATACAAAAACGCAACTTATGAAGTTGAAAAGGCAATCTGCAAGCCTTGTTTGTATGACCTTTCATTTGGCTTATTTGACACAGTAAAACCAAATGCTCAAATGATTTTTCCTTACATTATTCAGGCAGACAAGGCGGAAGTTTTTTCAGAAGAATATTTTCAGGAAAATTTTCCAATGACTTGGGCTTATTTAAATAATTTCAAAGACGAACTTTCTAAACGCAGTATAAACGGAAGCAAAGAGCCTAAGTGGTATCAATTCGGTAGGTCTCAAAGTTTGACACGATTTCACGACAACAAAAAATTGATTTGGTCAGTGCTTTCTACCAAGTCTGGTTATGTGTTTGATGAAAACAATTTGCAGTTTACTGGAGGAGGGAATGGTCCATACTATTCTTTATTTACAAGCTCCGACTATTCGCTTTACTACATCTTAGGAATTCTTTCGCATCCGATTTTTGAAGCAATGGTAAAATCTGGCGCAAGCGAATTCAGAGGTTCATATTACTCTCACGGGAAACAATTTATTGAAAATTTACCTATCAAAAAGATTGATTTTACAAATGCAGAAGAAACAAAACTTCACAATGAAATTGTAAAAACTGTAAAGAGTTTAATTGCGACCAAAGTAACTTATAATGGAATTTACATTGCAGCCAAAAAGAAAGTGATGCAAAACAAAATGAATTTGCTTTTTAATACGCTTATTGAACAAGTAAATTCCCTTTATGGAATTACAAATGATGAATTGAATACAGTTCTTAACGATGAAGAATTAAACAACGAACTAAACGAAGATTGAAATGGCAACAGAAATAATTGAGAATATTGATTCAAAAAAACTTCGTGGCGGTTACTACACACCACAAGAAATTACAGATTTTATCTGCAAATGGGCAATTACAAAACCAACTCAAAAGGTTTTAGAACCAAGTTGTGGTGATGGAAATTTTATTGAATCTGCAATACGCAGATTCAAAGAACTAGGAGTTTCTGAAAAGAATTTATTTGGACTTATAAAGGGAATTGAACTGGTAGAAAACGAAGCGAATAAATCAAAAGCAAGGGCAGCAAAGTATGGTTTGAATTCAACTACAATTCTAAACACTGATTTTTTCAATTACATTTCAAATGCAAATGGAGAAGCGCACTTTGATGTAGTTATTGGTAATCCACCTTTTATTCGTTATCAGAATTTCCCAGAGGAACATCGCGAAGTTGCCTTTAAGATGATGGAAGAAATGAATCTGAAACCAAATAAACTTACAAACATTTGGGTTCCATTTCTTGTAATCTCAGCAAGTAAATTAAATCGTTTTGGAAAATTGGCTATGGTAATTCCTGCTGAATTATTTCAGGTAAAATATGCTGCTGAAACAAGAGTGTTTCTCTCAAAGTTTTTTTCACGAATCACAATAGTAACATTTAAAAAACTTGTTTTCGCAGACATACAACAGGAAATTGTTTTAATGCTTTGCGAAAAAGATGTAACAACCAACAAAGGAATCAGAGTTTTGGAATTGAACAATCTGAGTGAACTAAATTCAATTGAAGTTAGCAAGGTTCAGAAATCAGACGTAAAAGTTCTTGAACATTCAACCGAGAAGTGGACGAAATATTTTTTAGATGAAACCGAAATCCAACTTCTCAGAAAAATAAAAAACGATACCAGAATAAAACCATGTTCTGATAAAATGGAAGTTGATGTTGGGATTGTAACAGGACGAAATGAATTCTTTATGCTGAGCAAAGAACTTGTTTCAAAATGGAAACTAAAAGGACATACAACGAAAGTTGTTAGTAAGTCAAATCACTTTAAAGGCATTGTTTTTTCTGAAGAAGATTTTGAAAATAATTCTGATGACAACTGTCCAGCTCATCTTTTTTTACCCGAAAACAAGGAATATTCTTTACTTCCTAAAGTTTGTCGCGAATACATTGCTTACGGTGAGGAAATGGGCTTTAACACTGGATACAAATGTAGAATTCGTAAAAATTGGTATATCACGCCTTCCATGTGGTCTCCTGATGCTTTTGTTTTAAGACAGGTTGGGGATTACCCGAAACTTATTTTGAACAAGACTAACGCATCATCAACAGATACGATTCATAGAGTTCGTTTTAAAACAAAAGTTAAACCTGAAAACATTGCACTTTCCTATCTCAACTCGCTGACTTTTGCTTTTTCAGAAATATTGGGAAGAAGTTATGGAGGCGGTGTATTGACATTTGAGCCATCAGAGATTGAAGAAATACCTCTACCGCTTCTAGGAACTAACAAAATTGAGTTCAAGAAAATTGATTCACTCATTCGCCAACGTAAAATTGAAGAAGTGCTTGACATCGTTGACAATGAACTTTTAATTAAGCAACTTAAATTTTCTGAATCAGAAGTCCAAATGCTTAGAGGCATTTGGAAAAAACTTGCTGGTAGAAGGAATGGCAGGAAAAACTAATATTCAGTAATGGACATAACACTTTCAGATTTATTTCCAAACTCAACTACAGGTCTCAGCCAAATAGGATTTTTCTTTGGTGCTGGTTCTTCGTTTGCAGCCGGTTATCCTTTAACTTATCAACTTACAATTGATGTATTGAAGAAACTCTCAACTACTGAAATTGAGTTGATAGAAAAAATTCTGAAGACCGAAGGCGTTACCCTCAATGTTGCCAAAGGCGAACCAGATATTGAATTACTATCTGACATATTGAATCGGGCAAAAGCAAATGGTGGTTATGTAGGGATTGATTTGCTAATGGAATCTATCCGAAAACATATTGTAGATGTAATCAATGAAGTGGCAAGTCCAAATCTTGAATATCATTTGAAGTTTTTGAAGGGATTGAAAAAGCTAATGCAGCATAGAAATGAATCTGTTTGGATATTCACAACAAATTATGATTTAGTATTTGAGTTAGCTGCATCAATTGTGAAGATTCCTATTTACAATGGCTTTGAAGGAATTGCACAAAGGTTTTTTGATGTTGAGAGAATTGAACTGACTTACGGTAAAATAAATTCAAATAGGAGATTTGAACCTTTCAATGAACCACACATTAAGCTGATAAAGTTACACGGTTCAATTTCGTGGTTTAAGGATGGTGATGATGTAATAGAATCTTTCAATCAAGACAAGAGAGACGACAGGTGTATGATTCTACCAAAAAGAACTAAGGTGACCGAAACACTGGAATCACCTTACGATAAACTTTTTAGGTATGCTTCATCAGTAATTGGAAAGCAGTGCAAGTATATTGTTTCATGTGGTTACAGTTATAGAGACGAACATATAAACGACATTTTATTTTTTCCAAAACTCCGTAACAATTCCCTTAGAGTTTTTGCTTTAGCAAAAGATGAAACACCAGAAATCTTAAAACTGAAAGACCATGCAAGTTTTCATTATTTAGTAAATGATAAACTGAATTACTTAGGGAAAGATTATAGCGGTAGCTATGACCTTTGGGACTTCAAGAAATTTGTAGAATTATTTAATTAAAAATCACAATAAAAATGGAAGAATATAAAATTGGAAAAGTAATAACTGTATCAGGCGATACAATAAACATATCACTTTTTGACCATTCTGATTCTGAGGAAACCGTTTATGGTGTTCCTCAAAATATGAATGTAACAGTCGACACATCGGCTGGTCCGACTCCAGTTTTGATAGGACAACCAGGAACTTTTGTTATGGTTTCAATTCCAAACGGAATGCTTCTTTCAATGATTACAGACATTTCAATGAAAGAAACATCAGCACCAAATAGCGACCTAAAGAAAGCTGAAAGTGCAGACGAATATTTAATTCAAAGTCCACTTAGAATTATTTCTGTAATTCCTGTTGGAACGATTGATGCCAATGGAAAATTTGAGCGAGGAACCGACCTATTACCAACTGTAAACAACGATGTGTTTGCTGTTTTGCCAGATGTAATTGATAAGGTTTATGAATCATTTGCCGAAGGAAATTTTTCAATTGGTGAACTTTCCTTAATTAAGAATCAGGATGCAAAAATCAATCTTGATTCTTTTCTCTCAAGACATGCAGCAGTATTAGGTCAAACAGGTGGCGGAAAGTCTTGGACAGTTGCTTCACTACTTCAAAGCATTTCAAAATTTCCAAAATCAACAGTTTTATTATTTGACTTGCATGGTGAATACAAACAAGGTAGTGATGGCAAAAGTGTTTTCGGTGCTGATGCAGAATACATCAATGCAGGTGATTTAGAGTTTCCATATTGGCTGATGAAAAGCGATGAACTTTTAGGATTGATGGTTGACAGAACGGAATCAGCAGCACCAAACCAGATTGCAAAATTTAAAGAACTGCTACAAGCAGCAAAAGAGAATCATGCTGAGAATAAATCTTTAGGAATTCCTAAAATCACAATAGATACACCTGTTTATTTTGATTTCAATGCAATCATTAATGAATTTAGGCGACTTGATGTTGAAATGGTTATGGGTTCAAAGGGCGAGAAAAAAGGCCCTTTAAATGGTGACTTTACAAGATTACTAATGCGAATTGATTCTCGTTTGAATGACAAGAGATATGATTTGATTTTTAAACCTACAACTTACAATTCATCAGCTTCAATGGAAGTGTTGTTTCGCAAAATTTTAGGAGAGGAAACTTCACCGAAGAAAATTGTTGTGATTGATATGAGTGCGATTCCATTTGATGTTCGCAATTCTGTAATTTCTTTGATACTAAGGTGTATGTTTGATTTCTCCTACTGGTATAAAAAAGTAAACTCAAAAGCATATCCTATTTCCGTTTTTTGCGATGAAGCACATATTTACTTAAACGACAAAGACCCGAATTCAGAAGCAGCAAGATTATCAGCAGAAAGAATTTCTAAGGAAGGAAGAAAATACGGCATTAGCTTAACAGTAATTAGTCAAAGACCAAGAGAAGTTTCATCAACAATCTTGTCGCAGTGTAACACATTTCTTTGTCTTAGAATTTCAAATCCAGAAGACCAAGCGTATGTAAAAAGTTTGCTGCCTGATTCAATAAGAGGAATTGTAAGTATGTTTTCAAACCTCAGACGAGGAGAATGTATTTTGTTGGGAGATTCTGTAATCATGCCTACAAGAATAAAAGTTCACAGACCGAACCCAACACCAAATAGTGATGATACTTCCTTTTACAAGGAATGGAATTTACCTCATGAAGAAATAAAGTTTGCACCAGTATTAGACGCATGGAGAAGCCAACAAGTAAAATAAAAGCTAACGCACAAAAAATACACTCTTAAAAACCACTGCAAGCCAACGCTGCGAACCAAAGTTTTTAAGAGAGTATTTTTTTCTCCTACCTCAGAAAAATTATTTTTTAAAATTTCCTTCCCTTCTAAAAATTTTTAAAACCGCGACCGCACAGCCGACACAAAAGTCATCGAATCCAACGACAGATATGGGCTACAGTAACTCGACAGACAGAACGCCAGCTGGTAACACGGGTTTTGCGTTAGTGGGCGAACAGTGCGAATAGAAACATTTGAGCAATTAATAACCTTTGGTGCTGGCAGACAGTTTACGGTTTCAAAAGCCCACCAACGCAAAGCCCGAAACCGTTAGCAAACATGCAAAGACGGTTACAATGAAAAATTACGTACAGTTAATCAATAAAATCAATAGAAAAGAGCCCCCTTAAAAATTGGATAACAGACTATTATTCAATTAACAAATAAAAAATTAAAACTATGAAACCAAAAAAATTACTTCTACTCGGACTATTGTTCTTTTCAAATGGATATTTTGCCCAAAGCGGATTGAATTGTTTAGACGCAACTCCAGTTACGAGTTCGGTAACATGCAACTATTCAAATCACACCACATCGGGAACAGAATTTTGGCTTGCGTTTGTGGCTACGAGCCCGACAGTAAATATCTCGCTTGTTACCATCAAATATGGAATTGACGCACCACATATTCATTCCTTGAATTTGTTCGAAGGAACTTGTGGATCTCTCAACTTGGTTGCAGAAGACGAACTTCCTTTTTATAACGAAGCAAAGGAACTTAATATCGACTTGAACGCATCAAATTTAATAATCGGTCAAACCTATTATATCAGAGCAGACCGTGAAGCGACTGTACATGAATGTACACGCACCAATTGTAAAATGAATGGTTCTACTGACCCGACAACATTTTCATTGTGTATTCAAAATATTACAGTCGTTATTCCACCAGATTTCTCTGGAGAAAAACCAGTTTCTAGTCTTGCACTTGAAACGAATCGAGGGCAACTAATTTATACTGATGGCACGCCCGCGGATCAAGTTGTAATGTTTAACGAACGAACCAATCCGTCACTTTATATTTGTAAAGATCATGTTTCGTATGTGCACCATGGTGTATACGCCGGAGATACCGTAATGCAAAGAATTGATATGTCTTTTGAAGGAGCTAACTCTAATTACGGCATATTCAAAACAGAACAGGTACCAGGAATAACTAATTACTATCTACCTCATATTCCAGATGGGGTCACTAGAAATAAGTCGTATTCAAGGGTGGTATCAAATGACATATACCCCTTCATAGACCTCCAGCACTACAGTAACATTGCCGGAATGAAGAACTACTACGTAGTACGTCCGGGAGGAAACTATGAAGACATTGTGATGAAATTCGATGGTGCAACCAATGTGAATATTAACAACGAAAATTTAAACGTCGTTTCAGAGCTTGGTACGATCCGCTTTGAAAAGCCTCATGTTTATTATGTTAATCCCGGAGGACAAGTTGTGAATATGCCATTTCAAGCCGAATATGAAGTAGTGGGGTCAAATAAAGTCAGGTTTACCATTCCAAATTATCCAAATCCGCAACCATTGACGCTTGTTATTCAAATGGATCAAGGTCACAAAACGGATGCACCTAAAAATATAGATAATTTAATGTGGAGCACTTATTACGGGGCAGACGAACTCGATTTATTCAGTGATGTTTGTACCGATGCTTCGGGTAATGTTTACTTTACTGGACATACCTATGATTTAGCATTTCCCTTAGCAACACTGCAACTAGAGCCAAGCTCTCCATCTGCTTCTTACAGGATGGTGGTTGGCAAGCACGAACCTTATGGACCGCGTGAGTGGAGTACGATTTATGGAGGTCGTAGGGATGAGGGATATGGCATTGCGACTGACAAACTAAATAACGTTTACGTAGTTGGACGTCATCAAAATTTTGATGGTGGTTTTTTAAATGATAATCAGGCAGGAGCATACAATATGACAAGTAGTTTTCCTAACGGTTCGTACGCAAGCGTATATAGGTTTAATCAAAATGATGGTTCACGCTCATGGGCGACACTATTCGGAGAAAATGATATAAATTCGGATTTTGCTTTTACTTGTGTAGAAGTTGACCCATCGAACAATGTCTATGTCGGTGGGTATGGCGTAAGAAATGGAACTTCTCCTCTTCTTGCTAGTGGTAGTCAATACACGCAAACTATACCAAATGGCTCGAAAGCTGCAACAATTGTCAAGTTTAATGCTGGTGTAAATTCGTTGGCATGGTCAACAATGTTTGGAAACTACTCGTTTAGTGGTGGGAATTCTGGGGCAGGTATATCTGAAATGAACATTACCAGTAATGGGGATGTTTATATCGTTGGGTCTACCTCAGGAGATAATTTAGGGGATTTCCCTTTAATTGCTGAAAAGGTCAACGATTATCAACAAAATTACGGTGGCGGTTCTTCCGATGCCTTTTTTGCAAAATTCAACTCTAATAATGATCTGAAATGGAGTAGTTTTTTAGGAGGTACATCAGGTGATTATGGACTAGGAATAGATTATCATGAGGGAACGACAAGCTTGTATTTAACTGGACAAACATTCAGTGATAGTTCATCCTTTCCCTTATTGACACTTCCTAATGCCTCCGTGCATTACAATGATAGCCTGAATGGATTTGGTGACGGGTTCGTGACGGTTATAAGAGACGTTCCACTTATTAATGACATTCCACCATCGAATGGTCATATTCTCAGGTATTCTTCATATTATGGTGGTTCAGGCGAAGACCGGTGCAAAAATGTTGAAATTTCGGATTTGGGAAATGCCTACATTATTGGACAGACCAGGAGCGGAAACTTTCCCGAGCAATCATTATCTGGTGTGTATTATCAAGCACTTCTTGAGAATAACGCAGGTGGTAATCATTTTGACGGGTTTATACTTGCGTTAAATCCGGATTTAGAGCTTGCTTGGTCAACATACTTCGGAGGTGATTATACAAATGGTGCAGCATCATACGATGACCCAAGAGGACTTGCTGTCTTTAATGATCAACATTTGTTTATTGGAGGTGGAACTATATGTGATACCTTATTCCCGATTACTGTTGACTTAGTGAACTATCCGAATGCATTTATTCAGTATCACAACTCTGGAGATTCATTAGATACACCAAACGGCTTATACGACGGGTTTTTGGCTCAGTTTGATATAACTGGAACCGTTTTGTCCGTGGATGAATTAGAGAATGGGGAGATGAGCAATATGAACTTATTAATCTATCCAAATCCCAATGATGGGAATTTCCAGATAGTTGGTGAAAACCTGTCAAATGGAAAAGTAACAATTCAGCTGCATAACATAATAGGTCAGTTGGTTTATTCCAATACGGAAATCGTTGCCAATGGTCAATTGTCACATACCATTAACTTAAACAACGTGTCTAAAGGTTTATATACAATTAAGATAAATTCAGGAGATTCGTATATTAGCAGTAAAGTACTCGTCAAATGAAAAAGATAGTCTTTAGTTTATTGATCATTCTCGGTTGCCATAATGTATATGGTCAGTCGTGGATGGAAGTTTCCCAGATTCAGTTGAATACCTATTCCCATTGTCTCTATACCGATACTATTGAAAACCTTTTGTATTTAGGTGGAATGTTCGGACTGAATGGCACAGATACAGTTCGTGGTGCAGCTACATGGAATAATAGTACAGTTTCAGGTTGTGCAGAGGGATTAGATAACTATACGGGAGGAAGTACTTGTAATATTCCACTTACTGAAATAGTGCGCTTTCAGGATAAGATTTATGTCGGTGGCGGTGTAACGGACTTCACTGTTGGGGATAGTATTTGGACAAGGGGGATTGGCGTTTGGGATGGAGTAGCTTGGGATTCTATAAACGTTGGTTTAGTAGATGAATTTGGTCAGACTGCTGGGGTTACTGAAATGAAAGTTATCAGTAATGAATTGTACGTTGGGGGGAGTTTTCTTTATATTAACGGAACAACAGAAGCAAATGGGCTAGCCAAGTTTGACGGAGTGAATTGGAGTACGGTACATGACTTTCCTCAATGGGGTGGAACAAGTGTAAATGTTGTAAGACATATAACTGAATACAATGGTGAAATCTATGTTGCTGGACAACTAACGGATACCTATCCTTATGACACCATGTACAATATCTGTCGTTTCAATGGTACAGAATGGGAGCAATTAGGAGAAGGAATTGGCGGAGCCTTTTCTTCTATTCGAGGAATGGAAATATATGACGGTAAACTATACGTTTTTGGTGGATTTAATAAAGCTGATCGTCCTGAAAATCCTGGAAATAGAATTGCTGCTTGGAATGGGGATTATTGGGAACAAGTGGTAGATATTCAGGGGAGCTTTGCTGAAGTCAAAGATGTGGCGGTATTAAATGATGAATTATATGTCGTTGGAAAGTTTGAATTTGTGAATGGAAATCCATCTAATAACTTCGCCAAATTCGATGGTGTTAACTGGTGTACATACCCCGATGTATTTGACACTTATATAGAACAGATAGAGGCATATGATAATAATATATATATAACTGGATTTTTCTCGGATATAAGTGGAACTCCCATCAATCGCTATGCGAAGTTCAACCCTAGTGCCAGTCCGACGGAATGTCATTCTGTGATTGGTATGAATGAACTTGATTTAGAGAATTTTGAAATATATCCCAACCCTACTGATGGGGACATTAACATATCTTCTAATGCCTCAGTTGAGCCAACTAGAATTGAGTTATTGAATTTAAAGGGTCAAACTCTATCTTCAATTCCTATTTCTGAGCAAGTTTATTTCAATCAAGAACCGGGAATGTATCTGATTCGAGTTATATTCAAGGATGAAGGTCAAATAGGTATTCGTCGCATAATATTAAAGTGACCGATTTATTCTGAGTTACCTAAAAAGAAATTTTTTAAGGGGGCTCTTTTGTGAAAGATAAGAA
>JACCDO010532376.1_pt1 | contig 13354 bp, 13 predicted proteins | sample 7446101 | NCBI WGS metagenome assembly JACCDO01 (sample SAMN15323440, study PRJNA562643) | freshwater metagenome | isolation source: river surface water | place: USA:Blue River Watershed | collected 2017-08-16
GTGAACAAACTATTTCATATCTAGGTTCTGGTGCACGAATTCTTTCACCTTCAACAGACATTCTCATTTTACGTCTTTTATTCATTGGTAAACAAACATCATTATAAGTTCCTGTTCTCCAATATGTTCCTGGGTAACAAACTAAAGGATCAACTAATTGGGTATTTTCATTTTCAATAGGTTTAAATGGTCCATAACCTAAATAATTAGAAAATCTTTCTTTTCCTAATTTCATGAAGTAATAATATTCAACTACTACAAAAATTACGACTAGTACAAAAAATACTGTTATTTTCATTTTAATTATCAAAATGTTTTTACAATTACTTTACTATTACTATTATTATTATTATTATAGAAAATATATAATTCTTGAAATAAAAAATAAAAAAATAAAAAAAATGTAAATTTATTAAAATTTAAAATTCAAAATTTAAAGCTTTAGAATATACCGAACATATTAGTATTTTGTAAAAATTTTACCAATACCAATATTAAGCCGTGTATTATTACGAATAACTACTATATCATTTGTTTGATGAGTCATTGTTTTAAATTTAAAGAATTTATCTTCATAGAAATAATTAGTATTTTCTAAAGTCTTGATATGTCCTAAAATTTTATTAAATAATTCAATTTGTGAATTAGAAAGTTCAACTAATACACAGTTTTCGTCTTCTGTCGTAACATCATCTTCTTGATTTTTGGTGTAAAATAACGATTGAATATCCAATGGAAGTGTAAATTGGTATTTTTTATTATTAATATAGAATTCTCCTAAATTATTTGTATTATCATAATTAAAAACATCACTTACATCATCTACAAAATGTACAGCAATAGTTGAAATTAGTAGTACATCTAATTCACTTAATTCATCAGGGATTGTAATTTCATTATTAACATTAATCTTAAAAAACCCTTTGTTTTGTTGGTATTCATCATCACCGTAAAAACATTTCACTGAGAAACCTTGCTCAACAATGTTGTTAAAGAAATCCATTTTATTAAATAGATTAAATAGATACTTATTTAAATAATAGTATCTTTCAAAATTAATATTGAAAATATAATCAATTTTTTATTATAAATATTTACCTAAAAATAAAAATTATATTAGAATAATTATAATAATTATAATAATTACCCAATTAAACTGTTGGGTTTGATGTTGGTGTTACTTTACGTTCATATGGTATAAACCAAGGATAATAATTTATACGATACCCCATTTCAGATTCAGATGAACCATCAAATGTAGGTGCAGTTGTAGTTGAAGGACCACATGACTTTTTTGTTTTACATTCACATAAACATTGGGTTTTATCATCTTCTAATTTAAAACCATTTTCAAAATTGGTTCTTTTCGTTTTGTCATAATCTAATCCAGAATAATAAAGATCATCATATTTTGGAGAATAAGAATCTAATTTAACATCACCCCATTTTTCTTTAGTTTCTTTAGTTTCTTTAGTTTCTTTACTAATAATATTAATATTTGGATCATTTTTATAAACAATATATCCAATTAACATAATTAAAAGTATACCTAGAATTATACAACCATTCATTTTTATTTTATTTTAATTTAAAACAAATGAAATTATCTTTCTTTCTTAATAAGATAGATTTTTTTTGTAATCAGTCTAATGACTGAAAATATAATTGTAGACATTAACATTAATAAAAATAATTCAATACATAAAAAACAAGATAACATAAACATACATAAATGCTTTTTTAATAGGTCAAATACACCATCACCTTCACCACCACAATCATTATCATCCGTATCATCGTTATCATCTTCACCAATATCTAATTCAAATATATCTTCAAAAATATTATATCCATCACATTCATCTTCTTTACAAGAAAAAGAAAAAATAAATACTGGATATGAATATGAATATGACCATGAATATGAATATGACCATGAACATACAAATACAAACACAAAACTTAATATATCAATAATGGATAATATTGATGAATCTATAATAATTACTAATTTAAATAATCAAATAATAGAAATTAATCATCAAGCTAAAATTCTATTCAAAATTGATAATGAATTAAAAATTATTGGTGAAAATATAAATAAATTAATAACAGATTTTGAACTATTTAATAGACTACATACATATAAAATTATAGAAGAAGATGGTAATAAAATATATATTATAAAAAAAAAATATCATGATGATTCTAATGAAAATGACGATAATATTAATATATTAAATAAGGAATGTTTTTTATTTAATATAAGTCATGAAATAAGGACTCCATTAAATGGTATTATAGGTATGACACAGATATTAAAAGATAAATTAAATGATGATGGAAATTATCAAGAGTATATAGATATTATTTCTTCATGTGGTATTCAATTAATGGATATATTAAATGATATATTAGATTATGCTAAAATTACTTCAGGTAATATATCATTGTTATCTTCTAATTTTAATCTACGTGAATGTATTGAAGAAATACATGATATTATTTTACCTAAATCAAATGGAAAAAAATTAGATATTAGTTATAACATTGACCCTACAATACCTGATTTTATATATTGTGATAAAAAAAGATTAAAGCAAATATTAATAAATTTATTGTCAAATTCTATTAAATTTACTGAACATGGGTTTGTTAAAACTGATATTACCCTAATTAAAAGAATTGGAATAAAAATCTATTTAGCATTTACTGTATATGATTCAGGAATTGGGATTGCTAAACAATATTTAGAAAAAATATTCGAACCATATGTTCAAGTAAATAATAAATTAAGTCGAAAATATGAAGGTACTGGTCTAGGATTATCTATTTCAAGACAATTAGCAAAATTACTTAAAGGTGACATCAAAGCAGACTCTATATTAGGAAAAGGTTCCACTTTTACTTTAACTATTGAAGCCGTTGACCCAACCTTTTCTTCGACTTCATCTACTACATCGACTTTATCTTCTAACACTCTTAAAAATAATTTAGATGAAGATAAATATCAAATTAAAACACCACCATCACCGATTTATATTAATGTTTCATGTTTAGTTATAGACGACAATCCAAATAATAGAATTACGTTACAACAAATATTAACATCATTAGGTATTAAAACCATTCTAGCTTCATCAGGTGAAGAGGCATTATTGATTGTTAATACATATACATTTGATATTATATTTTTAGATATATGTATGCCTAAAATAGATGGTATAAAAACATGTGAAGAATTACGTAAATGTATTAAAGAACCTCAACCACCTATTATAGCAACATCATCAATCGATGGTTTCATCACTCACATTACACCTGGTTTGTTTGATGAGATATTAATTAAACCTATTAAAAAAAAATCATTAATTAGATTTTTAGAAAAATATATTAAAAATAAAAACAAATAAAACAATTAAACCAATTAAACCAATTAAAACTGATAAAACAAGTAAAACGGATAAAACGGATAAAACTGGTAAAACAATTAATTTATTTATCGTTGATCAGGTTGGTCTTTTGAAAATTTGATATGATAACGGTTATCAGCTGGGTATTTGGCATGTGAATCATTAAGCCAAAATACACCGGGCATTGGTAAATAATTGTTTGTTGAACGATTGTAACCAATATAGTGAGTTGTTGCGCCTGGTGGTGGGTTTGCCGATTTTAAATTTTCATGTATATAGAATGTACCTGATGGAGGAACAGGTATTGAAGCATATGGACCAATTGCTTGAGGACCACTGAATAATCCACCATTTACTGGACTTGGAGGTAAAGCTTCAAATGGAGTATTAGCTCGTAATTCAGGTGAAATATCACTTTTAACATCTACAGGATAATCAGAATTATATATCGATTTTTTATATTGTGGTTGACAATATTTTACAGTTTGATATTCTTGATTTCTACAATTATTATTCATTTTAGATTAATTATATAAATCTTTTTATTTTTTATGTATATCTTTTTTATTATATAGTAGAAAATACTTTTAATTTTTTATTTCATTTCAGTAGATAATATTTTATATTTTTTAGTTTAATTTAGACATATATTATTATGAAAATTGATTTTGGTTATTTAGATATTTAAATATTACAAACCCCCCCCCCGACCCCCAGACCCGTTTAGACGAACAAGAAGATGTCGTCCGTTGTTGCTGCCCCTGTTGTCCCCGCCACGGAGGATGCTAAGGCAAAGTGCGTCCCTGCCGCTCCCGTCAAGGGGGCTGCTAAGACGCAGGTCGTCGCTGTCCCCGTCAAGGGTGCGGCGAAGGCCAAGGAAGCTGTGAAGAGTGCTGCCAAGCGCGCTGCCCCGACGCCCGCCCAGAAGGCCATGGCTGCGGCGCAGTCTAAGCTTGACAAGGCACGGGCTGCCGCAACCAAGGCGGCTGCTGTTGTCGAGAAGGCGAAGTCCGTGTCGCAGTCGGCGACGGACAAGCTCACGCACCTCGAGCACGAGAAGGAGAGCAAGGCGCTCAAGGCGAACCTGCTGAAGAACCTCAAGTCTGAGGCGAAGGCCGCTGCTGCTGCTGTCAAGGCAGAGGTGAAGAACAAAGAGGCTGCCCAAGCCTTTCTCACTTCTGTCCTGGCGGTGGCGGCGGATGCCCGCGCTGACGATCCTGAGGCTCTGCCAACCGTTAATGCTGCGGACGCACAGTCCCAGTTTGACGCCGCCACGAAGGCTCTTGCCGACGCCAACGCTTACGCGGAGGGTATCGCAACTGCCATCAAGGCGATCTCGGCAAATCCAGTCGGGGCTGAGAAGCTCCGTCTGGCTCTGCCCGAAGGGTCAAAGAAACCGAAGCCTGCCGAGTGCTGAAGTTGATGATCGAGAGTTGGAAAAAGCATTTTTGATGAGGGCTAGCTCCTGAAGCTTGCTAATTTTTTTATTTCATTTTAGTAGATAATATTTTATATTTTTTAGTTGAATTTATATATATATTATTATGAAAATTGATTTTGGTTATTTAGATATTTAAATATTACAAACCACACCCCACACCCCCCAGACCCGTTTAGACGAACAAGAAGATGTCGTCCGTTGTTGCTGCCCCTGTTGTCCTCACCAAGGAGGAGAGCAAGGCGCTCAAGGCGAACCTGCTTAAGAACCTCAATTCTCAGGCGAAGGCTGCTGCTGCTACTGTCAAGGAGAAACGTGAGAAGATGATGGCCCTCGAGGACATTCTTACATTTACCTTGGCGGTGGCGGCGAATGCCCCCGCTGACGATCCGGAGGTTCTACCAACCGTTGATGTCGCGGCCGCGCGGTCGCAGCTTGACGCCGCCATGAAGGCTCTTGCCGACGCCAACGCTTACGCGAAGGGTATCGCAACTGCCATCAAGGTGATCTCGACAAAGTCAATTGGGGCTGAAAAGCTCCGGCTGGCTGAGCCCGAAGGGTCAACACAGAAACCGACGCAGGTCGAGTTCTGAAGTTGATGATCGAGAGTTGGAAAAAGCATTTTTGATGAGAGCTAGCTCCTGAAGCTCGCTATTTTTTTTGATAATTTTAGATTTTAATTAATAACCAAAATTGATATTATTTTTTTTTATATCACAGTAATAGTCAACAATACATTAAATTGCTGGCTTTTCCTTTTGTTATCAAAATGACAGATTATGAAGTTTTCGAACTTCGTCACCGTACGATTCGCCGTGGATTTTACTATCCTCCAGGGTACGAACCAACGAGTCTTCTCAATGGTAAGATTGCTTTTTGGATGTCTGGTTCTACTGGTCTGACATCAGCCAGTAGTCCGAAAGATGTTACCGCATGCTATCATGTATACATCCAGGGAGACCCTACATTGACTTACAAGTACGAAGACAAGAAGTATGGGATTTACTGGCCTCGACCAGATGAAGATTATAAAATATTTTCACTCGAGGAAGACCAAAACCCAGAACCTTCGTCAACTGACAAGTCAACCCTGAAAGCAAAACCTAATGCGAATCAGTCGAAGAATGTACAGCCGAAAAAGGATGATAAGGTGGAGTCTGAACCCCCGGTGGAAACACCGTCGGAAGCACCACAAATTCAACCTTCTTTCAAGTACCGATACGAAACAGTTCGTGGAGAGTTCTACTACCCTCCCGGATACGAACCTGCTGAATATGATGGCGTGATATCTTCGTGGATGACAGGAGCGCAGGGTCTTACCCGATTGTCTGCGCCGAAACATGTCACTGCTGTCTACGTAGCAGGTTCAACTGGACGAACGTCGAAACATATTTATTATGATGAGACAATGCGTCTTTATTGGCCTCGACCGGATGAAGATTACATACAGTTTTCACCTAACGTCCGCGTCTATATCGTCTAAATATTTATTTACTGTTTCATTAGTATCATAGGTTTAGAAGTAGAATTTTTTATTATTTTTATTTTTTATTTTTTTTATTTTTTATTTTTTTTATTATTTTTATTTTTTCAAAATAATGTAAAATTCAATTTATGTTTATGTTCTAGATATAATATAATACTATACTACTCTAAATATCCAAAAAATATTAAATAATAATGGATACTAAAACATATATATTAAACTCTCTAAAAAATATAAATTCTATATCTTCATGTCAAGAAAATAAAAACCCATCAAATAAATCATACTATTTTGTAGATAATGATTATATTAAATTAAGTATCAATTCAAAAATTTATCCTGAATTATTTTTTGAAATCCAAACTAATTCCCCTTTTTTATCATGGAATTCTTGTAATAAAAAACAAGAAAAACAAGAAAAACAAGAAAAACAAGAAAAACAAGAAAAACATAAAAATAATTTAAATGGTTTGGATTTGGATAACCATCATAAAATTCTTTTAAAACTTCTTAAAGAATATAATCTATTAGATATTCCAATAACCGGAACAAAAAATAATAAAGTACAAATTGATAAACATATTAAAAATTTAATTGAATTTATTGAAATTATTAAAATATTCAATTATTGTTTTCATTGTGGTAATATGCTAGATTTAATAAGCACAGATAATAAATTTATAGCATGTGATAAAGAAGAATGTATTAACATATGTAATTCTCTTTTATTAGATGATACTATTTCTCAAGAATTTCAAAAATATAAAAATACACCTAACATATCTGTCCTAGAATTTATTGTCAAAACATCATACTGGGCTGTTAATTCAATAAGATCAGAAATTATATATAAACCGTATCCATTACATATTGAAAATTTAGCAAAAATTCAAGAAAAAGACAGCTGGAAAACATTGGTTATTGATTTTACAAATAAATTTCCAATAAAATATATCCTAGAAATATTAAAAAACCATGATTCTGATGTAGATTTATTTAATGAAATAGGAGAAATTGGTTATTCATTCATTAAATTTACGATTAAATCAAACAATACTATGATTTATCATGGGAATTTAATTAGTTCATCTGATGTATATGATATTATTGGTAAAAATATTGAACAAAATGAAGAATTGGAAAATTATATTAATTATCTTGGGAATAATATTGAGAATCTTACACAATTTAGTGTAGTACATTCACAACAGATTGAAAACAAATTTAAAAAAGCCAAACAAACATGTTATTTATATCATGGTAGTAAACAAGAAAATTGGTATTCTATTATGAGAAATGGTTTAAAAGTTGGTTCATCGGACAACAAATTACTTATTAATGGAGCTGTCCACGGAACAGGTATCTATTTATCAGATGCGATTGATTTTTCATTAACTTATTCAAATAGTGATAATATTATTATTGGTGTGTATCAAGTTATGGAAAATCGTGATAAATGGAAAAAAACAAATAATATTTATGTTGTACCAGATGAAACTAATGTGGTTCTAAAATATTTATTAGTTTTGAATGATATTGAAAATAATAAAAATAAAAACAATACATCTAACATGTCATATTCTAGATACAGAAGTAATGGAAATTTTAATTCTGATATGATGAAAATATTAGATTATAAGTTTAATTCCTCAATACATAAAGAAAATGCTACTAAACAAACTCAAGTATCCAGTTTAAGAAATAAACGTTTGATGAAAGAATATAAAACTTTACTAGAACAAGATTCTAAAAAAAGAGGATTTAGTTTGAAATTACCAAAAGAAGATTCATTAGATTTATGGAATATAAGTATTCAATCAGAAGGATTTGAAGGTAATCCTAAACTACAAAAAGATATGGAAAAATACGGTATTAAAGAAGTATTGTTAGAATTCAGATTTAATGAAAATTATCCAGTTCAACCCCCATTTGTTAGAATAATTTCACCTAGATTTATTTATCGAACTGGACATATCACTCTAGGTGGTAGTATTTGTATGGAACTTTTAACTAACCAAGGATGGGATATTACTACAAGTGTTTCAACCGTAATTACATATGTTAAATCAGCTATATTAGAAGGAGAAGGTGAAATTGATCCAAAAAGTAAAAATAATTATTCTTTAGAAGAAGCCCAAGATGCTTTTAATCGTATGCTAAAATCACATGGTTGGCTTTAAACTTTTTTTAGAAAAAGTATTTTTTTTTGATATTAATCATTGTCATATTCATCATTGTCATATTCATCATCGTTATATTCATCATTATTATCTATAGATTTTTTTAGACTTTTATTTTTATATGCTAGTTCTTTATTTTTAGATTCTAGATCTTTTATTTTGCATTTCATCTCCTTAATTTTACATTCTAAATCTTTAATTTTTAATACATTATTCGTTTTCTCTTCAAAATCTTTAGGAGTATCTGTATTCTTTATATGTTCTTGTGAATTATAATGGTTTTTTATATCACTTAATATTGATGTTTGATAATTGCAAATATTACAATAATACATTTTAGCTTTTACATATAATAAATAAACTTTTAGAAAAAGTTTTAACAAAAAAATATTTATATGAAAAATAATTTATTGATATATTATAAAATGAAATATTTGTTTATTGATATACGTAAAAGTGATGAAGTTTATACCAAACATTTTGACCAATCAGAAGAATATAGTTTTTATAATATTCCGATGAATATGATAAGATTTAATGCTCAAACTATTATTGACCATTTAGAATATGTTGATGAAATATTTATTGTTTGTCAATCATCAAATAGATCTCAATTCATTAAAGATAAATATTTTAATCAGTATGAAAATATTAAAGTCAGTAAAAATCTTCAATTTATTAACTTAAAACATGGGTTAAATACTGTTTATCTAAATGAAAATACTGATATGAAAATTAATATTGTTGGAAGTAATTCATTTAATTTTTATAATGTTATGAGAATTACTCAGACAATTATGGGAATAATAATGATATCAATTGGATCATATATGTATATCCAATTAATAAATAAAAATTTATTAAAGAAAATTAATAGTTTACCATTAATTGGTTTAATCTTATTTGGTATTATGGTTCTGTATAATGGATTAACTTCAACTTGCTCAATATCTATCCTACTTGAAGATTATTTGAATTAACAAAAATACTTTTTAGAAAAAAAGTATTAAAGTATTTTTTTGATATTACTTTTTTAGAAAAAAAGTATTTTTTTTATAATTATATAGTAACATAATAAGTAATACTATATATAAATGCCTGAAATCAAAGAAATTCGTAAATTTGCTGACTTTATAAGGGAAAAAATAAAAAATAAAGAAATCTTAGACATCAATATACTAAACGGTAGATACAAAACACATGGACCTTTTACAGATTTTAATGTTCTTAAGAAAGAATTACCATTGAAAGTCAAAGAAGTTAAGACAAAAGGAAAGTTTTTGTATATCATTTTTGACAAAGGTTTATATTTATTTAGTACAATGGGGTTAACCGGAGGTTGGTGTTATTTGGAGAAAGATAAAAATAAAGATAAAAATAAAGATAAAAATAGAGATTATGAATTTTCAAAAAATTTTGAAGATTATGCCAAATTTTTACCAGAAAATAGATTCAATACATACATAAAGAATTCCTTAAAACATTTGAATATTGAATTTGTTACAAAAAATGGATCATTATATTATTTTGATATTCTCTCATTTGGTTCAATGAAAGTAGTTAAAGATGAAGAAGAATTAAATAAAAAATTAAAAGAAATTGGACCAGATATTATGGAAGAAGATACTAATTTTGAATTATTTCAGCATCAAATTAAAAACCCCAAGAATTTAAATAAAGAAATTGGATTAGTATTAATGGAACAAAAAATAATCAGTGGAATAGGTAATTACTTAAGAAGTGATATATTATATATTTCAAAAATAGATCCATACAGAAAAATTAAGGATCTTAGTGATAAAGAATTGGAAACTATTTACAATAATAGTAAAATATTGACATGGGGTGATTATGACAAGCAGAAAGCATTAAAATTAAAAATCATCAATAAAAATACCAAATTCCCTACTGATTATAACAGAATTTTTTATATATACAATGAAAAAGAAGATATTCATGGTAATAAAGTAGAAAAAAAAGAATTATTTATAGGTAGTCAAAAAAGATTTATCTATTATGTACCACAAATTCAAAAATAATTAAAATATAATTAAAATATCAATAAGAATGCTATAATTTAAGCAGTTTTGTCTTTACTTTCGGAGTCTTTGACTTTTTTATTATACTCTTCCATTTCTTTTTGGAAGCGTTTTGTATCTTCTTCAGCTTTCTTTTCATATGGAGCTTTTTCTTGTTCAGTCAATGATTCCCATTTACTAGAAATGAATTGAAGATGGGTTTTATTGACACCAGTCGCAATGAGTTTTTGGTGTTCTTGTTTGAGTTTATCTTTGATGCTTTCATCTTTCATAAAGTAAAGGTAAGAATTCAATGGCTTTTTAGGCTTAGAATCAATTAGGTCTTGGTCATCTTCCTTAACTTTATCAAGGACTTCTTTACGTTCCTTTTCATAACGTACTTTGTCATCATCATACATCTTCATGTAGACAGCTTTTTCTTTTTCAGAAAGTTTTCCCCAAACTTTCGAAAGTTCTTTAGTGACTGTTGTAATACCTGCTTCCGGATTTTTCTTTACGTAATCAGCACGCTTTTCAGTGATAAACCACATAAAGGCTGTCTTGGGGCGTTTGAGATGACCATCGGCAGCATCTTTACGTTTCATGCGGTTTTTACGACGGTTAATTTGTGAAATACTATCACTACAGAAATAAGCCCAGGCGTCATTTACAGGGTACAGTTGATCAACATCGACATCAAGATTAAGTTTTTTAATTTGACCGTCAATAAAATTCTTCATAGGAAGAAAGAATTGACTGTACATTTTAAGAGCATGGGTAGGATTTTTACGAAATTCGCGAGTGGAAGACATTTTAATTGATGTAATATGATAGAATACTATTAATTATTATTATAATAAATAATGTTAAGTCATTTTTACATATCAATTTTTTATTTTTAATCCAATGATACTAATATAATATCTATAAAAATTAATGAAAATTCAGTGTTTTTAAATTTAAATTATTAAACAAAAATTGAAAAAAATACATCAATAGATATGTAATGTTATATTATACAATATTATAACAAATCATAGCACCTTTCATAAAGTGTGTTATCCATTTCATCTTATATAAAATTAAGATGGATTCAGTTCATAAAATGAATGAAACTAATACTACTAAGACAACCCATGTCTTTAATCCGCGTGATAAAGAAGTTAAAGCTTCAGGGGCAGAGTCCGGTTCACGTTCATGTTCAGGTTCATGTTCATGTAAAAAATTACTATCAGATACAAAAAATAATATATGTTGTTATTGTTATTCTGGATTAGGTTATTTTATAGACTTCGAAGAAACTCCACTATCTAATAATGCATGTAACACATGTAACAATGCGTGTAATGGAATGTATGGTTCGGATGATGTTCGTTGCTGTTGTTTCTTATGTATCCCATTCACCTCAGTATTAGATATAATTTCATGTCCTTTTAGAATGTGTCATTACATCCATAAAAAGCGTATGAATGGTGAAGGTATTCCGTGTTATACAATTGGAAAAGATGTGATTACTTCACAGCCTTAATCTAGATTATAAATATTAAAAATAAATATTAATAATAAATATTAATAACATGTTTAATAAAACTTTTTTCTTTTTTTTTTAAAGATAATTAAAAATTGAAATAAAGAGAATAATAATATTAATATATAGCTAAAATACATTGTATTATTAATTTAAAGAATGGGAATTCCAGGTTACTTTAATAAATATGCCACTCGGTACCCTAATACTATTATTAAACATAAATTAGAATTAATTGATGCTCTTTTTCTTGATTTCAATTGTGCTATCCATCCTTGTTGTCGAAAATTTGCTCGAGAACTTTATAGCCATAATCGCAAAGATATTTGTGAAAAACATATGATTGACGAATGTATCGCACATTTAATGAAAATTATTCGTTATACTAACCCTCGACGTTTAGTATATTTGGCGATCGATGGTGTTGCTCCTCGAGCCAAAATGGTGCAACAACGTAATCGTCGCTTCAAAGCCATCAAAGAACGTGAACTCGATAATGACATGAAAAAACGTAATAATTATTCTGACCCAAATGTTTCCAAAGAACTCAAAGAACATGAAGATGAATTCTGGGATACTAACTCTATCTCTCCAGGAACTGTTTTTATGGCAAAATTATCTGATGCCATTAAAAAATACTTCAAAGAATCTCAGGATCCACTCCTAGAATCATTGACGGTTATCATTTCCGATTCGAATGATCCAGGCGAAGGTGAACATAAAATTTTCAATTATCTTAAAGATCCGAATCATCAAAAGGAAATACTACCCAAACATAATATAGTTATTTATGGTTTGGATGCTGACCTTATTATGCTTTCAATGAGCTCACATGTGGATCGTTTATATCTCTTGCGTGAATCTAATGAATTTGGTAAAGAATACTTTGATGCTAGTACATCATTTTGCTATCTGGATATTGACCTCTTTAAATTTTCATTATTAACTGAATTAACTGAGAAGATTCCGCATAAAATGGATATGATTGACCAACTACCACTAATTGACGATTACATCTTTTTGTGCTTTATGATTGGAAATGACTTTTTACCTAATTTACCTGCTTTGACTATTAAAGATAGTGGATTAGACCTTTTAACTGAAACCTATTGTAGTCTCTTTACATCTAGAGCAAAAGTTCTCAAGAAATACGAATGGGTCCGGGATAAAACCATCTACACTGGTGATGTAGCTGGTTCAGAAATGGAAGGTGGTTGGCGTCCAGATCGTTCAAACTATACACAATCAATGAAATATGATTATCTGGTTGATACAGAAGCAGGTAAAATCA
>JACCDO011514981.1_pt1 | contig 13353 bp, 8 predicted proteins | sample 7446101 | NCBI WGS metagenome assembly JACCDO01 (sample SAMN15323440, study PRJNA562643) | freshwater metagenome | isolation source: river surface water | place: USA:Blue River Watershed | collected 2017-08-16
ATCTAATATTGCCATTAAATCTAAAGGAGCAGTAACAAAGTCACACCTAGATTTATGTTTAGAATATTCGGCATGAATGACATTTGTTGCTTTATCTACCCATGAAGCATCCTTTAAACAAGCTTCCAGTATCTCGCTGCAGTCAACTGCCAATGATAAAGGGATAATGGCAATATTTTTAGGTGCACCATGTGAAGTTCCTATACGTTTTTGTAACCAAATTTCATTCTGTTTTTGCTTCCTCAGTTGTGCTGTCCGATTTAATCTATCTGCTCGATGTACCTGTTCCTGAGACTTATTATTATTTCTTCTTTTATTGATAGCACTTCCTCCTACCGCAGCCGTGGCAGTTGATACTTTCCCTGCTCCTAGTGATCTTACAAGTGCGCGCTTGCTGCTCTTGCCTTTATGCTTCTTGTTCTTCTGCTTCAAGGCACCAGACTGGTGCGAACTCATCTTCCTCTTCTACTCTTCTCTTCTTCTCTTCTTGACTTGACTGGCGATGCCATTCCCAAAATAGGTGGGCCGGTTTTGGGGTCCGGCCATCTACATATGTCATAGGTGACTGAGGAGCCAACTAAATGCCTGTCGTAACTGACCCAGTGCAGCGGTTTCACATTGCTCGTCTATCATCTTCTCCTCAACAAAAATGGTATCGGGAACCTTGGAATAATCCCTACCACACCGGTACCGTATCGGTACCAACTGAGTAGACTGTTCATACAGTACCGTATTTAAAACTGTATTTTAGGTATTGAGGCGCAAGCAGCAGGTTGCTTACACGGCGATGGACTTGACCAAGAGTGGCACAGAAGTGTTGCCCGTCTCAGTTCCTGACTATTTTCTTTGTCTAATTACCGGTAGTCATGAGATATTCAAAGATCAGGTGGTGGATTCGGAAGGTCATTCGTACGAAAGATCATATATAATCGATTGGTTAAGGCGGTCATCGTACTCTCCTATTACAAGGAATCACTTAAGTATGGATCACTTAAAGCCGAATCGCTCTTTAAAAGCAGAGGTAGCTGCATTTATGGAGGAGAATAAAATTTTAGAGACAATCTCGACCTCAGAGGTCCTCCTGAATCAGGAGTCCTGATCGCCACCGGTACTGTACTGGCCCAAAAAAGACGGAAGGAAAACTACTAAATTGTGTTCCTTGTTGTTGCAATGGCTGTTACACCCCGTCAAAAGCCACCGCAGTACTCGCAAGTATGGAGCATCGTGTTGATTGGCATCTTTGTATTCCTCATGCTCCTGATGCCTCGCTTATTGTTGAGGTATCGCAATGACGGCAAAGGTATCGATTCCTACAGTAATTTGATGAATTATTGGATGAAGACGCAAGGACAATTAGAAGCGAGTAATAGCCAGATTCACACTGCCTTGACATCTGCTCATGTCAGCGAAAGGAATGCATCCGGGTCGATGAGAGGCGCATACATATTAAATTCTGGACATCATACTAGTACAAGTACAGTCACCTCGCAACACAACGATGGAACCTCTAGTAATATTTCAGTCTCTAACACAGTCTATAAAAATATGATGGAGACAATTTGGCATAAAGTGAATAAGAATATATCCATAGAAGTACATAATAATCCAAGTATAATACGGAATTCATATCCATCCGTGAATGCGGATATTGTAATCCGTGACAAGCACACAGACCCTCACTTAAGTCCCATGAATGGCACTGATATCTCCTCTCATCCAGCCTCGCTTATTAAATGTCACAATCAATCCAGGTGCATACAACCCCAGTTGCAATTAAATAAGGTATTTAAAGTATATTTTTGTAAGCATATTGCGTATGGTGTCCGTTTTTTTTACTTGGCAAGAGAAGGATTGTTGCTGCATCCAAATATACATCTGGTTAGTGATCCTAACGACGCGGAGATTGTTGTTTATTTGCCGGTAAGTTCAGAATGGAAAAAAAGTGAATGTAACAATGTATTATATCGACGTAAAATGATAGTTATAGATGAAGGCGATTACCAGCCTTTGTTTCATCCTGACGATGGTAATGAGGAATGGTTGCTGTATTTCAAACGGTCATATGTCAATAGACATGTTGGCGAGTATAAAGGGTTTATGAACTACCTAGACAATCCTGTAGTGTTTCCCATGACTTATCCGATTGCAGAGGCCTATATCAAGACTGATTTTACTCCATTTCATAATCGAAAAATGGAATTTGTATGCACCTTGCGTGGTGGACCGCACGATCCATTGCGTCAACGTATCAAAGAATGGACGCAACAATATGCTGCGGCAAGAGGAGTCAAGAATTTTATAGCCGGAGAAGTAAACCATGCATCCAGAACGACTGTGGATGAAAATTATTTTCATCATTTATACAACGCAAAGATAATTGTTACAGCCAATCCATCGGGATGGGAAGGGGATTTCCGTTTAATGGAGGCTTTTGGTAGTGGTGCATTGATATTTGTGGATAAAATGTATGTGCCACGTCCACACCCATTAATCCATGGCAAGCATGTTATCTATTACGATAATAATAATAAAACCGATTTCTTTGACAAATTAGATTATTATCGTCACCACGAACAAGAAAGCATCAAGGTTGCTATCCACGGATACCTCCACACCATGAAGTACCACCGGACTGCTTGTTTAATGGATTATATTTTTCGAACCGCACATATAAAATTAGATCCGACACAAAAAAGTAAATATTTTCAAACCGGGTATGACATGAAAAATATCGCATTAAGTATGAGAAATGACAAGAAATAATGTATAATTGTAATGTTGCTTAAAATATACACACTAACTATATAAGCACCAGTATATCTATTGAGGACTTAATCATCTTTACTATCTTCACTATACGCGCCGCTTGACTTACCGTTTTGTCGCAAGCATAACCACGCAGCACTATTACACTTGAATCCAGAACCGAAAGCAATCTGCAATACTCTTTGACCACTTTTCACTTCCATATTCTGTCTAATAAAATCCATTTCGTACCATATCGAGGATGATGATGTGTTCCCGTAAGTCCTTAAAGTTTCTCTGGACGCTAGCACATGCTTGGGTGTTAGATTCAGGTTCTTTTCGATGCCATCAATCACGGCACGTCCACCAGCGTGAATGCAAAAGTGATCGATACCACGTTTAAAATCGGGCACATACGGCACTGGCGCTGGAGTTAGATACGTGTATGTACCATCTTCATTTTTCACTTTTTTTGAAAATTTTTTAAACAAATAGATTCGAATGATACTTATTGCAGTGAAAAATTGTTCAGAAAATGGCAGTACATATGGTCCCATGCAAGTAAAGTTCTTCTCCATGGCTCTTCCTGCGACTTTAACAATATCTTTACTTAGTTTAACACCTCTATGTCTGTGTGCATCCTCATCTTCCAACACACAACCAAATGACTCTTCCTTGATATACTGGGTGCGTACACAATGTAATAGTTTGAACCAAGATCGATATGCATCAGTCCATTTATTACTCAGTAAAATAGCTGCACCACCACATCGGAACAGAGTATTTTGTAAGAGAAATTCTCGTTCATTGCCATGATACAGGTTCTGTGTAATAGTTTCAGTGGAAATTATAAGAGCAAGACTGTTAGGGCGCGCAGACAAGACATTCTTTGCTAGCTCCAACGAAATAACACCTGCAGAACAACCCATACCCGATAAGTTGTATGACATAATATCACTACGCATTCCAAACTTATTGATAACCATCGAGCATAATGACGGTGTGGGTGAGAACAACGAACAGTTAATCACTAAAATATCAATTTCTGATGCTTTAGTGTTAGTCTTTTTCAATAGTTGTGCGACTACGTCAGTCATAACAATATCTGCTTCTTCTCTTGCAGCTTTAGCAGATCGGTCTGACTCTACTCCTTTCTCTAAACACTTAATAATACCTGGTGGCCATGCAGTAGCCTCGCCAACCCCACTTTGTAATAATATTTTTTCCATAAATGTTATTGATTCTTCAGTGAAGCACCCTTGATTACGCATAATAGTCATTAGTTGCTCGTGATTAACAATCCATTCTTTAGGCGCTTTGAATGTTGAAAAATCAACACAATATATTGCCACATCACGATTATTTAGATACCAAATACCTAAAGCTATCAATGCCATAGTCTTCCAGCCCAGATCAAAAGCCAGAGGTCTATCCAATTGTAAATATGATATTTCATTCTTATAAAATGCCTAAAATAATCACAAATAAAAAGTGAGAAAACGTAAAAAAAATATCACGAAGTTCTTACATAAAAGTCAAATCTGCTCTCATAAAACACGATAAATAATTGATACAACAACAAACCCACAACACCGAACCAAATCAAAGGAAGGTATACACCAAATACCTGCACCCAAGATATGAGAGATATTAAGCGAGACTTTGAGACGCGATAAATCTTCTGACCGTCGACCTCGGTGAAGTCATTCATCTCCGACGCGGTTGAAACCGAGCGCTTCATCTTACGAACAAAATACAACAACTGGTACCTTGTTCCTGGTCTTGTCTTTGCTTGACTTGCGGAGGAAATGACAATGACGCGGCCTTGTTGTGATCGGGACAATGTTGATAATATAAATTACAAAAAATAAAGAGAGAATTAGGTTCGGAATGGTTGACAATCGCGTGATCACAGCGCGTGGTTTATGCAGATTAAAGAGGAAAATAATATACAATTTGCGGCTGATTACGTGGTGTATTAAGCGGCCAGTTAAGTAGCAGATGGCGTAGCTCGTTGTACGTTGCTTCGACTCGAATGCACACATCAATTATTGCTGGCAAGGGTAATCGGGGCCGGGGCCTGTTATAATTTTATGAAAATCTCTGAAGAACTTCATAATTTTAGAAAAGGAATTTCCTTGAGTGCGTGCGTGGTAGCGAGTGCGTGTGTGGTTGCAGACGCGGCGCAGAGACGGACAGATTTCTTCGGTCAGGGTGGTGACAGGGGTGAGACGACGAAATGAGTGACGAGGAGTACGATTATGAAGACGATGGATATGTATACGATAGTGATAATGCGGAAGACGAAAACAATGATGACGTGGGAATCGAGATAGAAAATGCATATTATGAAGGAGAAGATTTGATGAATAGCGATCCATTACAAGCCATTGAAAAATTCGAAAGAGTTATTGTCTTGGAAACAGAGCGAGGTGATGCAGTTACTAGAAGGTTTCAAGCGTTAAAGTTTTTGGTGATACTTTATTTTAATTTACGTCGTTATGATGAAATGATAATAAAATATAATAATATGTTGGCGTATATGTCATCTGTAACTAGAAATGATTGCACTGATGCAATTAATGCGATTTTAGATACTGTATCACCAGCTACAGCTGCAGCAGCAGTTGTAAATATAGAAGTATTGTCTAAAATTTATGAAATAACATTAGTTGCATTGAAGAGTGCTAACAATGAACGGCTTTGGTTTATTACAACATTAAAATTAGCAAAATTATATTTAGAAGCTAAAAAATTTAATGAAGTTGAAAATTCATTGGGGTTATTAAAGAAGTCCTGTACAAACCCCGACGGTTCTGATGATCTGAGCAAAGGTACTAACTTGCTAGAGACATATTGCTTGGAAGTTCAGCTTTGTTCCGCTACCAATAATAGTGCCCGTATGAAACAATTATACCCAAAAATAAATAATAAAGATTTAAAAGCAGCCGTAGTTGATCCAAGAATTATGGGGATAATTAAAGAAGAAGGAGGAAAGATGCAACTTGCAGAGGGCAATTGGGATACTGCATATAACGAATTATATGAAGCTTTTAGGTCGTATCAAGAAGCTGGTAACTCACGTGCTAAAGATTGTTTGAAGTATGTAGTGCTAGCGTCTATGTTCTCTTCAGTTGGCATAAACCCATTTGCTGCTGTAGAGGCCAATTTGTTCATAAAAGCTGAAGACAAGGAGATTATTGCTATGTCAGATTTGCGGCAAAGTTTAGAAGCAAATGACTTGCGCCGATTTGAAAGAATACTGAACAATCCAGCTAATCGCATATTAGACGAGCCTTTGCTGATGACCTATATCCAGCCATTACGTCGACGCATGCACGAACAAGTCTTGCTTAATATAACTAGACCGTATCAAAAAGCTTCGTTACAATTCATAGCGGATGAATTGAAATATGACGTGGATGATGTCGAAAATCTACTTGTTGATATGATCCTAGATGGTAAGCTGCGTGGTAGTATTGATCAGATTAATCGTTGTGTTATTCTTGGTGACAACAGAAGTTCATTAGACACTCTAAAGCTTACCGCGAATTGGGCCTTAAAATTAAATACTATTTCAGAAGGATTTCATCAAAGTATCAATAAAATGACATAAGCGACAATACAAAACTCTATGCATACTGTACCTATAACGACATATCTAGCCACTTAACTAGCATCCTTCTCTTTTTTTTCTCTCCAAGGAACTTCCTATCCAAACCCTCTTTTTCGTGATGCAGTTCCCGGAATTGAATTTTCAAAGGTCCATCACCATCGTGGTAGTAGACAACGCGCATGAAGAGGAAGATCAACGCGTCAAATGGCGCCAAGGGTGCAGCTGCAGTCGTCGAGGCGGTCGCTGCGCCTGTGCAAGAGAAAAAGAGAATCGTTGACGACGCAGAGATTCGAAAACAACTCGAGGAATCGATAAATGCAGTTATGAATTTAAGCCATACAGAAATAAGTAAAAGGATGGTTGTATTCAATAAAGTGAAGGAGAAGAAAATAGCCGCAGCGGATAGACACAGAAAACTTCAAATAAGAAATATTAATGAATTATATGAATATGAAGTACAAGAGACGGAAGCTATATTCCAAAAATCAGTGAAAGATATACAAGACAAGCTTATAATCGAATTAAAAGCTGAAGCGGAACGAATTATATCATCCATAAAACCAGAGAATTCTAACACAAGTAACGAAAATGATACGGATGACAATAATAATAATAATAATCGTTTATTACGATCCAATGCACCATTATTAGATGCGGATACTATTGGATTGGAAAAGTCAAAAGAGAAAGGCACAATTCGTAGGCGCACTAACAATGCACCTTCGTCATTAAGTCTATTACAAAAGAATCTACCAGAGCAAGTCATAAGAGAAGATTTCTTACATATTGTAAAAGATATTGAGACCAGAGCAGCCAGCTATTACGCAACTGTACAAAAGAACATTAATCAATTGAACCCAACGGTCACAATTAATGTGGACCAACTACAGATTGGTGCTGAGACTTACACTATTGGCGATCTAGTCATTATATTCTCCCATTTAACACAAGAATCACTGAGCGGCGTTATTACTACCATCACTTGCAATGAAATTATCATTCGATCTGGTGCTGGATTAGGGACTAGATTCGCATTTAATATAAGCTTATTGCGAAATGGGCGTATATCAATAGCCCGCGATGTCGACGCTAAAGACCATGTAGATATGATGAAAAATGTTGCAAAAATTAAAAGTAGTAGTAGTTAAAGCGACAAATTTTGTATATAATTTACGTTTTTGCTCTCACTCGCACTTACTCACTTACTTACTGTTATGATACATGAAGCTTACAATCTTTTAAGAGATTCAACTGGGTTGGAGTATTCAGCGTCAGGTGTACTTAGTGCATTTCCACGTATTAATGAGCCGATGGTTGTGAATAACAGTTTCAAATCCTCAATAGGATTGTTGCCTTGCACCTTTTTATACAAGTAACTGTTGAAAGTAACTCGTTGTACGTAATCGGAATTGCACATTTCAACGAATGCTTCTCTAGCAGCATTTGAGGTGTAAAAAACTCTTTGTAAGATGTCAAGGACAGCGTATGTAGGACCATAAGCAGCATCGTATGGCTTAATATATTCTTGTATCATTTGTTGTTGATTTGGTAATTTACCAGTTTGGGATACGATTTTGGATACAGCTTGTCCTGCCATACGACCTGATTTAGCTGCGAAATAGATACCCTCACCTGAGCATTTAGTAACATAACCAGCAGCATCTCCAACTAATGCAGCTTTATTTACAACGCGTCTTGGACGCATATGTTCTGGAATAGGATGTGCTTCGACTTTGATGATTTTACCACCTTCAATTTTATCAGCACAACGATCACGCATTGCTTTTTGGTATTGCTTAATAGCTGGTCTATTGACAACGGTTCCAGTACCAACACCAACGTGGTCGTATTTTGGGAAAACCCAGCCATAAAAGTCAGGAGATACATCATCACCAACATACATTTCTGCTAATTCTTCGTAAAATTTCATTTTCTCATCAGATACTTTAATACGTTCTTGGAATGCAATAGCATAGTTGTACTCACCAGCACCCATCGCTTTAGCAACACGTGAATTGGCACCATCAGCACCAATAATGTAATCTACTTCGATACTTTCTTTGGTATTATCTGCAAATTTTGCATATTCGATTTTATATTTACCATCTTCACTCTTTGGGACAGCAATTTCTGTGACTAAACCATTAATAGCTTTGGCACCATAGCCAATAGCACGGTCGCGTAAGTAAGTATCTAAAACTTCACGTCTGGTCATACCAATATATTCATTTGGTAATAAAGTTTGACCAATATCGACTTCTCTGTTAGTAGGAGATATTAACTTCATTTTACGGACTTTACGATCAATAATATCCATTGGTAACTTAAACTCCTCCACCATGCATACTGGAATAGCACCACCACATGGCTTAGCATTATCCATCTTTCGTTCGAATAAAATGCATTCAATATTTGGATTTTGAGCAAGGATCTCCGCTGCACATGCACCAGAGGGTCCTCCACCAACCACGGCTACTTTGTACTTCATCCCGGCGGCAAGTCCGAGCACAGCACGGCTGGCCACAGCCAGTACCACCAAGACCACAAGCAGGTTTAAAGACATCATTTGAATGAGAGCGTGTTGCAGCGATCTTGTTGCTGCAGATCCTAGTTGATGGTGATGGTTCTGGTGCCGCATAAGCACGTACGTGGTAAGTCAGGGTTTCCTTTGGGGACCTTGAAGAGAGGGTTTTTTTTTTTTGTTAAAAGGAATGTGAGAAAGTGAAAGTTTACTGTTTTTGTTTGTGGTTTTTATCGCTTTTGTTTCTTAGGAATGAAATGTCTAATTTACTTGTTTATACACGGATACACTCGGTAACAAAATGGAAAAAAATTATGCATTATTATGATTCCGATTATTTTTGCTGTGCCGTTTCTCAATTCCATTGGCATTATTTTGAAATCCGTGGTGGTTGAAAGACACTAAACCATTTCGTTGAACAAATATCCCTCTTGTATGGAATCCAGGCTCATCCTCAAAACCAGGTTTGACCTCTGAATATGAAGATTCATAAGCTTTTCGCCAAGTGAATATGCCGTTATTAGCCATATCTTTCCATTGACCATCTATCGAATGAATACTACAAGTATCCCATTCCTCCACCATTTTTTTCGCACCAGATCTAGTTAATGCATATGCATGTGTACACATTGGCATATTTCTTCGACCATAGCACCAACCCAAAAATACTAAGTCTGTTCTCATATTCGATATTTCATCGTCCAGTGACTTATTTATATCCGTCACTGCTATGACAGCGTCGTCTTCGAGGATAACTAACACATCACTATCTTTTGCTATGTCTTTATCAATACCTTTCTTTCCCCTATAAACAAAATCTGCCCAAATCTGATGATGTGCCATGTAAACGCCACGATCATTACCCTTGGTGAAACGATGAGGACATGATTGACTATACACCGAATACCATAAATCTATTGGAAATGGTAATTCTTTACAAGTAGATTTACCATTTTCTATCCTCAACAATGCATTATCTGCCTGGGTACCATTCACTCCTTGAGGAATTTTATGAAAATCTCTTCCCATCACGACAGATACACTTGGATCTGTTAAGATCATAGCACCCCAAACAGTTATATTTTCTCGCCCAAATTTAGTGCCACTAGTAAATGCTTCTAAATGCTGTGCATACACAAAATTGCTGTAGATAAACGCGACAACTATCAGAAGTATCATCGAAAGTACAATTTAAAAAAACAACCAATAAAACTCTCGATCAAACCAGAGACCGTCTCACTCCTTACTCTAGTACATAAAATTGCGCATACAAGTTGATGACTGCCTTTCCACAGTGCAAATAGAACTGGTATCGGATATCGACGCCCTCGAATGACGATCAATTGTTGTACCCGGTGTTATCTATAGGAAATTGAGACCCAATTATTGAGTCATGAATATCGGTAGGTACCAACAAAAATAGTCGGTACACTTGTAAAAATAATGAACGAAATGAATGTAGAAACAAATGTAATAATAATACAAATGAGCATGATATAGTTGCGCCGAATCGGCTGCTCGGCTCGGACTCAATTTAATTGTGTTTTACACTGAGGATTTTCTGAAGCGGAGAGTAGAGCAAAAATTTGGCAAGTATGTCCTTTGACCCAAGGATTAGCTGGTTCGTCGGATACAATAAACTTTATTGTATGCAATTTATCTTCTAATCCTTCAAACAGAGGTACAATCTCTGACCTCCCGGTGTTATTGCGGTCCATAGCCCATGTGAATCCTTTGAAGAAACCAGATGCTTTAGCGATATTATTAGTATTACCATCTACAATTGCATGTAATACTCCCATCCCATCACGCCTTTGCCACATAGCTACTCGCACCGAAGAACCGTAAAATTGGAAGGAGATTGTGCTTCCAACTTTATCTGCTTGCCACGATTTTTTGAAACTTTTTGTTGAACTATTTTTATCATGAGGATTAAATCCACCGTAACCAACTTTTACACGAGTAACTATTTCAAAGCCTTTTGGTGGATCCACGGGGGTAAGAACGGCATCGGCGTCGGCTACTAATGCATCGCAACGAGTACACTTACCAATTGCATTTGCTTTATATAAAGATGGTGGTAAAATATTAGTGTAAGCTGAACTATCAATGTCTAATATTGATAAGTTCTCATTCGCCATGATATTATCATACCGCTTCCACCAACCATATAAGATATTTCCTATGAACATAACACCTTTGCTGCCCCATGGGTGGACTCCGTCAGTCTTAGAATACTCTTCGTATTTCCAACTAGGCATCCTTTTCTTACCATAACATAAGTTAACAGCAGGGCAAATGTTGATTAACGGTAATTGATAATAATAAGCATGGGCCAAGTATCTGGAAGTAGGACAACTGGAATGGACCCATAAATTTACTAGTACTACAATTGGTTGCGACTCCATAGACAAAGCCTTTCTAATTAACGCCTCCATTAGTTTAGGATGTCCATAATCATTAACTGAGAAATCAATCAAAACAATGTCAGGTTTGTATCTGTCAATGTCCACACAGAATATGCTATAAGTAATTTCAGTGGCGCCGTGTCCGTGATTGTGTACAACAACGTCGTAATTGTCATTAGTTCTTAATAATCGAACAAATTCTTCAAAATAGCCTCCTGCTGTAATACTGCCACCTAATGCAACAATATCAATATGATTAGATTTCTTTATCCTTTTCACTACATTGCTATGCCTATAAATGTTGCCTAATGACGGTACAACACCAACATCATGTACTATCCTAAATGCATCATCACAATATTCATGATAAAAATAGTCATCTGGTCTAAATACAGGAATTGCTTTGATAGTCTCTCCCAATGGAATTGCATCCAAATCACTATCTGGAATCTTTACAACGTCTTTGGTATTATAACCCATTGATGTAAATGTCCAAAAATCTGGAAATTGTGATTTGACCCCATTTTTTACTAAATAAAGAGCATTTTTATTCCCTTTCACGATCTGCAGGTCATATTTGGCGGCGGCCTGCTCCTCCGATGCGCAAATCTGCAACAGTAGCCACAGCGCCAGCAACCATGTCACCATGCTGGCTTGCACCTTGCAACTTCCTATATTTCAACTTCAGTTTTTGTATTTTTTCACATGGTACCGATACGTCGGACCGCCGGTACCGGTCACCATTGGAATTTCGAATTTCAATTTGGAATGTTATTATTGCCTAACGAAAACATTTAAACACATTATTCGTGGGATCTAATTTGGCCGGGAATTAGATTGAATTAATATCTCTCGTGGTTTGATATTCGGTATTTCCGATCGAATCCACGAAGACGAGCGGCGGTTGCACGCACATGGTGGACATTCCATAATAGACACAACACTACCACCGCTTGATACTAGAAGCCCAATAGATTGCACTGATCCTTCTGCTTATCACAGATCACGATTGTTTCCAAATTCTAGGGCCTCACAATGCGGCCTAATAGTTTCAAATATTACTTAACCACATGTGGCACATCAGATATAAGAAATGAGCGAGAAACTAGATCCAAAGAAGTTAAAGGTACAAGACCTGAAGGATGAGTTGGCGAAGCGCTCGTTGTCGACAGAGGGATTAAAAGCTGATTTGATTCAACGATTACAAGCAGCGCTAGACGATGAAGAATTTAATTTGGATGATGCGCCAGTGGCTGCTAAACCAGTTACAGCTCCAGTTACAACAGCGGCACCTGTAGTAGCCAAGTCAGCGACATCTCAACCTGCTGCGGTTACAGTGACAACAGAGGCTGTGACAACATCGTCAACTGCAGCGGCTGTCGCAGTATCTAGTACATCAAGTAGTGAAGGCACATCTAAATTATCTGAAAGAGCTGCGAGATTTGGTATTGAAGTTTCAGCAAAAGCCCAAGATGCTGAAAAGGCAAAGCAAAGAGCAGAAAGATTTGGTATTCCAGTCAAAGCTGAAAGTGGTAATGATAATAAAAATAAAAAAAATAATGAGAAGAAGAGTAATAAACCACCAGTAGATCCTGAATTAGAGCAAAAGAAGGCAGAAAGAGCTGCAAAATTCGGGACTGTATACATTCCTAAACCGGATTTCAATGATCCAGAGGCTAAGAAAGCATATTTTGAGGCTAAAAAACTAGCGAGACAACAGCAATTTGACGCTAAAAAAGACGAGAAGAAGCGGAAGAGACAAGAAGAGCTAATGGCTGCCGATCCAGAAGTTGCAAAGAAGATTCAGGCCAGAGCAGAGCGATTTGGAGCAAAATAAAATTTTAATGCTTGATAAAGCACGATCGTTACTTTTATTTCTGTATGTGTGTATACCACAAGAAAGTTATTATTCTTTTTCTCTTTCGTCCTCTATGGTTCGTTTAATACTTATCTTCCAGCTACCATCATGTTGTCGACTATACTTGATGGCCTTGCAGCATAATGTACGTATCTAACTGCGAGGTACTGAGAGAGGAGATCATGGAGGGATTCCAGGGATTCTG
>JACCDO010807492.1_pt1 | contig 13350 bp, 1 predicted proteins | sample 7446101 | NCBI WGS metagenome assembly JACCDO01 (sample SAMN15323440, study PRJNA562643) | freshwater metagenome | isolation source: river surface water | place: USA:Blue River Watershed | collected 2017-08-16
AATGCTGCCGCAGACAGAGCCATGGGTTTAGCGCAAGCTGGAACAAACATGGCAAATACAGGTGCTCAAGGCGCTGTTGGTTTATGGGGTCAATTTGGGCAGGATGCACAAAACATTGGTGCACAGGAGCTTCAAGCTAGGCAGTTAGCTGACGAACGCGCCAGTGGAATGATGGGGATGCTTAGCAGTTACTGGACGGGTATGGAGCAACGTCAGCAAGCTGCAAATAATTTACGTCAACAGCAGGATCAAACAAATAGAATGTTGTCGATGATGGCTGCAAATGCTGTTAAAGACAAAGAAATATACGGACCAAAACAAGGATAATACATTATGGCTTTTAGTACAGCTGGATTTATGGGTGGTTTAGCACAACTCATACAAGGTAAAAATCAAAATGCTTTATCCAATCAACAAGCAAAGGAAAAACTTGACGAGAGACGCTTGCAGCTTGGTATGCAAGCCGATCAATTTCGTAAGCAGCAAATTGACGAAGAGCGAGCCAGATTAACTTTTAATGAGACACAAAAAGATTGGGCGCAAAGAGCTTTATTACGTCCATTTGAATTGACTGCTGCTCAAACTAATAGGGATCAATCGCTAGAAACTTTAGCTGGAACACGTACGCAAAATTCCATTTTGTCAAATAATTTATTTGATTTAACTAATCAGCGAAAAGGGCGTCAAAGCCTGTTTGACTTAAGTGTTGAAACGCCAAGAATGCAAACAAAGGCTAAGTTGACTAGTGACTTAGGGGCATTGGACGCAACAATTAACGCACAGCAAGCAATTGCAAATGACGTTACAAAGTCTATGCCTGAAAGAATTGCTGCACAGGCTGCTATTAAATCTGCGACAAACATGAAGTATGCCACATTTAACAACGCAAAAGGCACTGTTGGTATTGTCCCTAATTTAACGTATGCAGATATTGCGGATGCTGCTGGTATTAGGCAACCTGATTCATTAAAACCAATTGACTGGAATACGTACACGGGTTGGGAAAGTCATTTTCCTCAATACTCACCTACTGAATTACGAAATGTATTAGGTGTTTCACCTGAAGGTAAAAAATCCGTTGAAAATCTTGATGCGCAAATTGGTCGCATGTTTGATTCTACAAAACATATAACTCAGCCAGCTAAATTTTTTGATGTCACAAAAACAAAAGGACCAGACGGTAAAGATTTTTACGCATTAAATGCAAATACTCCAAAATTTGAGTTCAATAAGGGTGCATTGGCATCAGAGTATTTTAAATCACCAGCGTTTACTCAGTGGTTAAAAACAGAGGCAGCTGCGAACAGAACAACGGAAGCAAATGTCGTTCAACAATTAATTGGCGTTGCATTAACGCCAACCACTTATGATTTGAACGGCAAGGTTATTAAAACTGGAGATGTTGACAAAGCTGGCAATGTCATTATGTCTCCGCAGTTATCTGAGCGCATTGCAGCAAATTACAGTACACGAATTGCAACACCCGATAAATTAGACGAAACGATTGCTAAAATTGCTGGCGTATACAGCGACAGTCAAAGAAATGCAATTACATTCTGGAATGCACAGTTGCAATCTGGTGACGTTAAAAGAACCGCTGATGCGGCTAAATTAACGGCAAGTTTATCTGCGCAAAGCGAAGTGTTTAAATCTTCCAACGATTCATATATGAAAAATATGAATTCTGTAGATGCTGAATTAGCACAACTAGGACGAACGTTAGGAGCGTTGTCGCAAGCTGGAGTTTCTGGTGCAGCTTTAATTTTTGATGAAGAATTTAAAAAGAATTCAAAACCAGAAGTACAGCGAATGATTCAAACGGCTAGAGAGTTATATAGGAAAAAAGCTCTTGCAACAGTGTATGAAACAGTTGCAAGAAATGCTTATGGAGAACAACTTAAAGATGGCAAGCTTGGCGACGTTGGTCAATATGCTAGAGGTGTAGGTGTTGCTAGTGCTATTTTAAATTCGCCATACCGTGATTACACCAAAGCGGAAAAGGATATGTTTGCAGCGCTTGGTATATCAATTCCGGGTCCTGCAAAAACGGTTACGCAACCACCTAATAATAGTGGAAACGCAGGTCAGGGCGCAGCTAAACCACAAGGCGGAGCGGTTGGTGGCAATCAAAAGAATAATGGTTTTAACTTACCGCCAGATACACGTTTAGGCGCATTTCGTACAGGGCCTATAGATGGTCGTCAGCGTTAATCAAAGGAATAATTATGCAGACTCGACAACAACTGGAAGCAAAGCGTAAAAAAGAAGAAGCTGACGCATTAGCACGGCAAAAGGTATTAGCACCACGGTTGCAAGCCGCTAGATCAGGAATGCCTGAATCAAAAGCACCTATTGCTGAGTTACAAAAAGCATCTGGCAAACCTCAAAAAACGCTTTCTTCCCCACTTGTTGCTACGCCCGACGGTAAAGTACGACGTGGAACACCAGAAGAATTTAAAAACATTCACATTAAAGAATGGGACGCAAAATTAAAAGCTGGTGACCCAACTGTATTATCATCTGCTAATGAATGGTTGTTACAAGAAGCACATAAAGAAAAGGCTATTGACGATAAAACCTACAACTCTTTTCAAGAGAGTTTTAGGAAAATGCGAGTTGATTTAAACAAAACGTTTATTGGTGGGCAAGTAGATGGAAAAACTGTTCCACTTCAGTGGCCAAGAACTGTATTTGACAAAACAACAAAACAATACGTACAAGAAAAACGACCTGTAACCTTAGCTGATTTAATTGTACGCAAAGGTAATAGTTGGGCGTTTATTCAACCTCAAACAACTGGTGAACTAGAGACAATATTAAAAGCGAAATACGGAAAACGGGACGCCGTACTTGGTCAAACTCAGGCAGAAGTAGACGAATACAACAGGCCATATACTCCTGCTGAACAAGCCAATTCATATCTTGGAACTGCGTTAGGTGGCACAGTAGGTTTACTTGCTCCAATAACTGATCAATATGGACGGCTTGAAGACTGGGGTCGCAAAAAGCTGGGTGAAGCGCCATACAAAAACCCAATTATTGCTGATGACCCATCATTAACTGGTCGAAGTTTTGCCAGTAAATTTGAGGCAGCAAGGCAAGGTACTGGCGCTGGTGTTAAATCATTTTTTGCAACACCTGCTAACTGGGCACAAAATTACGATATTGAGTTACGAGCCAAAAACGCTGTACGTGAGTTAGGTATTACAGATCCTGTAAAAGCACGTGAGGAACAGGCGAAGCAAGAAGAATACCTCCGTGAAAGCATCCGGGATTTAGCTCCCGGCTCAAACCTATTGATGAGTGATTGGCTTGACAAGACATGGAATAGATTCCCTGAAAGCGACGCATACAACTACGGAATGATCGCTGGTGAAAACATTCCTGTTGCAGTTACAGGATTACGTGCAAGTATAGGATTAATGAATGCTACTAGTACTCTTGGTGCTAGAGCATTTGCGCCATTAGGTATGGCATCCACTGGCCGTACGCTAGGTTTAGTTACATCAGTTGCTGCTCCTGTAGGCATACGTGCGTTTAGAGATCAACTTAGCAAACCTAGTGACGTATTAAAGTCTATTGAAAAAACTGGCGATGTAACACCGTCTGAAAAAATTGTACGTGGGCTTGAAACTTTATTTGACCCAGTAGGATCGATTTATCAAGCAGGTATGTCTCCCGGTAAAGAGGAAGCTTTATCACGTAGCGACCCAAGTGGTGCTGTGCGTGGTTTTGTGTCTACTGCAACAACATTAGGATTGATGGCTCCGGGTGCTCCTAATTTATGGAACGACGTAAAGTCTCAGGCTAAAGAAGCAGTCAAGATGTATAACCGCTCTACTGCATTTAAGGAAGCAGCTGGCGTTGAGTCTTCTGTGCTTAATAGCGCTGCGAGATTTACTAATTCATTTGCTCGTGTAGGTCAAAATGAAGTTGGCAAGCGCGTTGCTATGGATCTAGGTTTTGGAGCCACGCAACCATTAGGCGTATTAGGCGAGGCTGCATACGCACATTTTTCTGAGCGTAAGCCAAATGAAAAACCACATTATCCAACTGCAATAGATTATGGACTTGCCGTCCTTCATGGTTTAGTTGCATCTCGTCCGGGTAAATTTGCTCATTCATTAATTAACGTTAACCCATTGGGCGCAATGGAGCCTCAAGCATTAGCTATGGATTCGGCGGTTAGGATAGTCAATCATCCTGATCGGCGTGTACAGATATTGCATCAATGGTTATCTGAAACATATGGTCGCAAGTTTAACGATTACGACGTTCGCCTTCTTGCGTCACAAATGTCTACGGACAACTTAGAAAACATTCAGCGACGACTTGCACACGTAGGTGGGACGCCGGATCCAGCTTTTAAAAATCCAATTCACTATGTACGAGAGTTTATTAATAACCCTGATTCATTCTCCGATGCTACAAAGCAAAAGTACACCGACCTTATACAAAATATGCGTGGTGAAAGGGATAAAGTTGACCATGAGCCAGATAGTCCTTTAGTTAAAGTAAAAATACACGATGACTTAAATCCAGCAACTCGCGGCATTCGCATACAGGAGTTAACATCACGTTTCTTAAATGACATAAATGCACAGGCTGAGGCAGCTAAACTTGCTTCAAAAGCTAAACCTTCAGATAAAGAACCTGTTGAAAATCAACAGTACTACGGTTTACGTATGTCTGATGGCAGATTGATGGTATTTAATAAAGCCTTTTCATCGGCTCGCATTATTGAGTCAGGTAATGAAGCAGACATTACAATGCTTTCGCCAGATTCAGTACGTGAGTTAGCAGCTGTAGACCCAAAGGTAGATTCCTTAATCAGCCTTGTAGAAAACTCAGAACACATTCAAAACATTATTCAGTCTTTAATGGACTCAACGTTTATTAAAGATGGAAAAATCCATAAATTCTTTGGTTTAGATAAAAATGGTAATGCCATATTTACACTAGATGATGGCACACATAAAACTGTCAACAAGAATATTATTGGTTCTTATGTAGGAGACGCGGAATTTACCGACGTTGATGCTAAAGACGGTTTTGTGCCTGCATTAAAATATTTAACAGAACAATCTGGCATGTCTGCTGAGGGTGATGCTGCTGCGTTCCGTAAAAGCCCAGTTAACCCGTTGTATCCACACACTCATGAGGTTGCTAAATCAGACGCAGAAAATGACACATATGGATTAAGACCAATATTAGTTAGCGGTGATTGGGTGATGCATCAGGCAAGCAATGGGTCAATTGTATTTACGCCTAATCAAGGCTTGACTCAAGGTAGAAATTTACCCCCTATTGATGTAGCCACGGCTGTTGATTTAAGTGACGAAAATGGCGTTTTAAACTATTTAAAATCTTTAAATCCTGAAAGCTCTAGTGCAGCCGTACCTGTTGCTTCAGGTCAAGGCGGAATGTCTTCTCAAGGTGTAGTTCACATCAATGACAATAAAACGCTACGGGATTTAATTGCAATTGCTAAAAGTAGTGAAAGTACTGCAAATAAGCTAGATGCTATTAAAGGCATTTTAGGCGAATACATTAAACATGCTCCAGAATGGCAAGATGCAACAGGTGTTAAATCTGATGTGCGCCAAGGCAGCATTATTGAATCTAATGGCAAAACATATTTAGTAATTGATTCCGACGGTAACGTTGCTGTAGCAAGAGATATTACGGATATTGAAGGTGCAAACCATTACATTCTTTCTGGAGACGCAATCAATACTAATGCTGTAAGACACGATGTTCTTGAACGCATTTTTAACGATCACAATATTGGTGGCGTAGATAGGTCAATGATTAGACCAGTATCCGCTGGCAATACAGACCTAGAAAGAGCAATGGCAGAAGCCATGCTTACTATTTCATCTGGCGCGGACGTGTATTTATTCCACGACATTGTTGATGCAACACACGAAGAGTTACCTGCAGCCCTTTTGAAAATTGCAACACAGGAACATGATGATTACCTTGATTTATATAAGTCGTTAGTCACATCATTATCCGCATGGATTGACGCTAATCCCGAATTGGCTCACATGGGTTATATTTCTGCAGCAAGCGCATTTAACGACTTGATGTCTACTATTGATGTTAACTCGCCAACAAATGCCGGGAAGTTACGACAGGCATATCACTTATTGCGTCTGTCCAATTTCAACCCTGAGATAGAAGCAGCGATTGCTGCAGCGGAAACAAGACTTGGTGCAGCACCTGAGCCAACTGGCACAGAGCCAATAGACGTAACAGTGTTTTCTAGAACAGGTGCGCCAAGAACGACTAGGACGACAGAAGCTCAAGCATTAATAGTTAATGCAGCGTTAGGTTTAAACAGAGCGTTGCTCAGCGGTGGAGATGTTTCACCTGAACGCATGAACAGAGAATTGGCGCGTATCTTTAAATTGTATCCATCTTTATCGGCAAACAAAGAAGCGGCACAAGCAAAGATTGTTGAGCTTGCAGGGTTACTAAGAAGTGTTCACCCACTAATTTACTCTAAGGTTTTAGGGTCGCCACGCATGTGGATGATTTCTAAGTTTGCTGGTTTGCCAGCAGAAATTCAAGCGCTGGCTGCAGTTTTGCCAGAAAGAGGACCAGATAATTTAGTTGGCTCTAACCCAATATTAGCAACTGAGGCTGGATATACAGCTGCTCTTGAAAAAGTACGTTCCGCCTATAACGTTGAAAAAACATTAGGCACGTTAGATGATTTTAAGCAGGAACTATACGACAATGGTCTTGGATATTTTTGGGAAGTAGTTCATAACCCAGAATATTTTGCAAATCAGAATGCCGAAAGAACAGCGATTGCATCTGATTTTAGAAGAGCACGTGTATTTAACGACACTAAGGCGGATTCATTAACGCAAATGCTTGTGAATCAAGCAACTGCGGTATACGTAGATACTGTTCGTAAATTAGCGCAAAATCAGTCCTTGCCAACAGACCAGCAAACATCTATCAATCTTGGTGACGCTGTTATTGCGCAACGCTACGTTGACATGGACGCTGCTAACGAGCAATTAACTGGCACGGAATTAGTAGTTTCCGGATCTGTTACAAGTCAAGAGCAGACGGCTTTAAGTCTTGCAGCAGCGCAAGCTACGTTAGCTGACGTTGCAGAAACAATGAAGAAGGTTGGAACTGACGTTGCATTAATTGACGCATCACGACAATTTGGCGTTGGGACAATTGATAATGGCACAGGTCATGACGTTGCAACAGGACTTACACTTGCAAAAGAATTGTCGATTGAAAAAGCTATAATTGACTCTTATTCAAAACTGACAGATAAAGAAAAAATTGACACTATATTATTTAAGGGAGCATGGCACACTATTCAGGGATTAATGAGTGAGGCCTTGAGAACTGGTGATAGTGGTGTTCATGATTCTCTGCTATCTGTGATTGCAGATTTGTCAAGCGGTGACATTGAATACCCAATGCTTATGTTTATGGGTGATCCAAGTTCTTGGAATCAATTTAAAAATGACATTAACGTCGTAAGACAATATGTTAAAAACGCAAATATGATTGGCGGAGCTGACCAGCATGCCACGGTTAGAAATCGCGCAATTGCTACGTTACGAAAAATATTGGCTACAGACATACCAATTGATGACACAAACGTTGATAACGTAAAAGCTTGGCTGAATTTCCAGAATATGTTTTTAAAGGCATTTACAAGCAGAGTACTGGAAGCTCACGTTGTCGGCGCAACCAAAAATCTTAAAATTGCGCAAGACACAATTTTTCAATTAGAGCAACAGAATCGAAATTTACAAGAAGTTGTACGTTTAGCATCATTAGCTCAGGATGCAAACATGGGTCTTGAGGATTACATGCAGTTGTCTAAAGACGTAACTGGTGCAGTCGTCAAATTCATGGGGTTTGAATTTAGTGCTGGTGAAAGCATGTTAATTTCAGATGCAGTACATGCATTGATTAGCACATTTACTCCAGAAGAATTAGCTCAACCCGGAGCAGCTCGCGAACTATCCGAACGTGCAGCTGAACTTGAGCAAGCAATTGTTACTGCTGGTGGCGATATGAAGTCGCTTGCGGATGCGCAAGGAAATGCTAACGTCACTGTTGTGGAATACGACAGAGGTGCGTTAGGCAATGATATTTCAATTGCTGACCCAAACTCACCACAAGCAACAAAGGTTAAGTTGCTGAGGGCAAATAATAGAGCTGGTTTAGAGAAGCTGTTTTTATCTATGATGTGGGGTGAAGCAGCTAATGACAACCCAGTTGATGTAACTATATTGGATGCGATTGCTGGCAAATTTGAAGAATCACAATTATTAAAACAACTTACTGAAACAAGAAGTTTGCAAACAAAGTTTAGAAAGGTGTTTTTGCCAGCACAAGATAGCACATTTGAAGTTGCCGTAATGCCGGGTAGTGGACGCGTACACACTACTAATAAATCTGCTGAAGATTTAATTAATGGGCAAATCTTCTTCAATAGTGTTTACGAACAAGGTATTGCTGCTACAAAAAACGATCCAGCCAAACAAAAAAAATTCATAGACGCTATGAATGACTTATTCAACAGTAGTCGTGAGGATGGAAGTCAAACATCCAGAATTTCAATGAAGATGTTACAGGAAGTATTATCGGCAATTGGACTCCGATCATCTTCTTTTATGGCAAAGTCAAACCTTGGAAACACGTTTGTAATTGGCATGGAATCCAGAAGTCAATATTTTGCTCCATACATGATCACAACAATGTTGACAGCAATGGACGTACAAGGCAAGGTGCGCGTCGATGCGGATCCTACAACTCCTAAGACTCCAGTCTACGATGTGCGTGATCAAATTAAGGGCGATGCTGTAGAGTACGAAAAATCCGTTGCAGGCAATCTGTCAAAATTCTCTATATTCTCTACTCCTCAAGACATGTCTAAGATGACTGTAGAACAATTGGAGGACATGCTTAAGTATTACAATGCAATCGTAAATAAAAATACGCTGTCGTTAAATGCTACAGATTTAGCCAGAGTCAAAAAAATACGTGATGCATACGCTAATGTTTTATCTGAATACGGAAGCAATAAAAAAGCTCGCGATGTTTCTGCTGTTACAACAGTTGTAACAAATAAGGCAAATGCAATTGAGGTGTCCCGTCAACTTGCTAAGCTCTATGATATTTATTCATTAAGCCAAGCTGAAAGAGACATGGAAGCAGACATTGATTTAAATCCTGCATCTGCTCGTTCGGAATACTTAGCACTTATGGCTTTAGCTCGTATTGATTCGTCAATCATTGAGCAGTTTGCAGCTGCAAATGCATCAATTGCCAATATAACTAGCGGCAAAATTGTAAACCTCGATAAATCAGAAACTGTATTGCTTTTACCAGAACAACTTTTGCGATTACGTAGTTTGCGTTTAGCTCAACTGCAGCAAAATTTTTACAATCAAGACAATCAATTGTTTGCGACAATGCAACAGCATCTAATTGACACTGCTAATTTAAGTCATAGGGATAATCCTAATACTGGCGAATACGTTTATGGAATGACTCATCAATTGGGTAGATCAAATGACGCAGTTGCAAGGTTATTGTATATAGCATCTAAGAAGGGCTTTGATCGAACTGCTTACACAATTGCACATGAAGTGTCTCACGTGTTGTTTTTATCATTGCCTGATTACATGCAAATTGAATACCTTAAATCTGTGTTACCAGAAAAAGGCACTGATGGACGTGATGACAAAATTCAACCAGCAATGTCAGATGCTTATACGTTAATTGACTCAGTCGTCAAAGCTTACGATGCGCATATAAATGCTGGTGGGACTAAATACGATTTTAAATTACGTAATATTTCCCGTTGGACTGGATGGGGTACGGTTTTGCATGAAATGACCGCTACGTCATTCATGAACTTTTTGACTCACGATGGTGTTGTGTATGCCAAGGGTATTGAAAAAAGCCGTGCAGATAATGTCACTGCAGTACTACACAATCTTGGTAACGTGTTACGACCTATTGCTGAACGGTTGGGTGCTGCTAGTGCTGGAAATGTAGTTATGCAGGATGGCAGTCCAATGAATGCATACTTTATTGATCCCGCTGCAGTGACTTATAAATCTACAGTTGATTCAGGAAACGACAGGACGTTTTACCCATTACAACATTATAGTTGGCTAAATTTTACTGTTCATCATCAACGTGAAGCATCAGGAGCATTACTGAGTGTTACGCCATTTGACATGATGGGGTTAGTTGATGGCAACAATGCGTTTATGAAAAAGATGTTTGGTGGACATTACGACACAATTAAATCCCTAATGAGTAAGGGCGGAGTCGTATTAGATAGTTCATTGCAAGTAGGACGATTTTTAAATAACGCTGCTACTGCAACTGAATTAGCTTCTGGTCAAAGAGCAACCGGTCGTGTAGTTGGCATGGTTATGTCTAGCGATTACGCAACCCAAGAAGAAGCAAGGCAAGCAGGAGCAAAATACGCCTTTACCATGAAGAACACTCGTGGAAAAGATGTTATTTGGATTGACGTAAGTAACGACAATAATAAGATGTCTTGGTATAAGCTTCAGTTTGAAGGTAAAGGTACATTCAGAAAAGGTCAACAACGAGCTGGTAAGAAAGACTACATGTACATTGTTGAGACTACTGGAAACCTTAACATGTATGAAAAGGATGGAGATCGCCATAAATTAATGGCGGATGGAAAAATATCTAAAGCTAAAATGCGCATTCTTGTTGGGCATGATGCATTTGCAACTGAGGACAAATTAGCAAAACCATATATAGTTTCAACGGGTAAGGTTGACACGCCAAAGTTCAACAACGTTGTGCATTCAATGTTAGCGCGTGTTGACAAATCTATTATTGAAATGTCAGGACAATTGAATTATGACCACCAACAAGGTTTGATTCAATCACTTGCCAAGGAATATGCTGGCGTCGAGGATGGTTCGTTTACTAACGTTTATGGAGCCAATATATTTAACTTGCTTCAAGACCAGCGTTTAAATATCGGCGAAAGAATTGCCAATACAGATAAGACAAACTTGTCTGCTCAATCAATAGCTGCTGTTGATCCATGGGCTAGATATAAATACAATAAGACGCAGTTTAGAAATAGGCTTACTGAGTTATTGCCAGAACTTGGCCCAGACACATTGGATTTGTTAGGGTCATTTCTTTACAATCAACGTGGCAACATGATGACTCCAAGTGGTCAGCTTAGTGGTTGGTACTCATCCATTCCTGTTAGATACAAACTTGGTTTAAGTGATACTGGAAGTAACTCGGACAGACTATTAAGCCAGTGGATGGTTAATAAATTTACTAGCCTTGAGGCGATACAGGATTTCCTAAATACTGTCAAACAAGCCATTGTTACAGCAAGAGAATCTGGTGAAACTTCAATAACAATCCCAGACACCATATTGAAAATGGGAGATACGTCTATAGATGTCTCTAGTGTTATCAACAGAATATTTACACCAGAGATGACTGATTCTGAAATTAATGATGTATCAAATACCATTGAAAAATTTGGCACAGATTACTTAATGAAGTTATGGGCAACGACTGGAACTGGAGGCCTTGTACAGTTATTTAGAGCATTTGAGTTTGCAAAAACAAATTTACAACCAATGATTTATCCATCTACAATGCCTACAACATTTGAAAAAGATGGCATTGTTTACGATGTAAAATCGGCTATCAATAAGATTTTTGATACAAATCAAGCCGTCGAGAATGTCCGTAATTACATTGGAACTAACCTACGTTTTGGACCAGAATCTCATTCAGCTGAAATACGTTCAATGAGGAACTTAGACATTGCTAATGAAGCAGTGCTTTATCACATAATGACTAAGGTCTTTAGAGATCAACAAAGTCAGTCTAAGTTTATGAAGGATTTGTTGCGTATTGGTCATACTGAAAACAATACAACACAGCAGATTGATCATGTCAACGCATTAAATATGTTTAATGCTGTGAGTCATATCTTTGCAACTGACGCTCGTTTGCGCACTGCGACTCAGCGTAACTGGAATGACTCAAAGATTATTGACATCGTTGGTGATGATGTGATTTTTGAAATACCAGACAGAGATATTGCACTTGCTGCTCCGCAACAAGAACAAGGATCTGTTGTTCGTGTAAATTTAAAAACTGGTGTTTCTGAATACGTAGTCAAAACAAAGAAAGTTATCAACGGTGAAGTAAAGGATACTTGGACTCCAGCACAAAGCATTGACAAAATGTATGGTTATAACGCAACGTCAAAGCCAAATGACCCAATGCCTAGCACTGCTCAGCCTTGGACCACAAAGTCTCTTGCGCGAAAATACACGGCTACTGATTTATTTGGTGGTGACCGTAAAGCCGCAGAAGTACTGCAATCAATCCTTGGCCAGAATGAAATAAGCAGACTTGTTACTGACGAGACGTATAAATCCGTTATCTTGCTTCCTAATATTGACGCATTTAAAACGGATTCTCAAGATGCTGTGAAGAACAATGGCATCAGTGCTTGGTCTGTTAAATTCAACAAAGAATCTGGATGGAGCTTTACGGAGTTAAATAGCTGGTGGAATGAATCTGGTAATCCAAGGTCACAGAATCTACATGCATTGATTAAAGCTGCTATGCCAGCCACAATGAGTGATCAAACCGCTGAAGGTATAAGTAAACTTAGAGTCCTAAACGAGGAATACCATATAGCAAAGTTACTCGTAGCTCGTGAATCCGTTAAAAAGAGTGACTTATTTAAAAAGTTAAGCGGTGGTGCTAGAGAACAGTTGTTCCCAGTTGGTGATAGGACCATTATGGGAGACATATCTGGAGATACTTGGTACTCAAAGTCACCTACGTTTATGGAATCCCCAGAGCCGGAATCAACGCTTGATTATACTTCTGACATAGAGTTAGCCAAGGGTGCTGAAACTGATTACCCAACGCTACATGCGTTCTGGCAAGCAAAAATTACGGATGAAATCGTAGGCCATGCTGAAGCAAATGCACCTGACGAGTTAGTTATTTACAAAGACCCTAATTTAAAAGGCGCAATAAACAAAACGTTACAAGGCAAACGCATAACTCTTGGAATTGGTCAGGAAATGTGGCCTATTGTTGACGAAACAATGAAGAAACGGAATATGCCTATTGTCAATAGTAATGAAGCTGTATCTATGGATATGGCAGATGGATTGACAGTGTTTTCAAAAACTCCGCTTGAACACGTTGTAGGAGGGGTTAAGGCTATTGGTCAATTTGGTCAATACATTCTTGGTTATGACTTATCAACAATTGGTATACAAGGTGCGCGTCGTGCAATTAATGATC
>JACCDO011052786.1_pt1 | contig 13350 bp, 10 predicted proteins | sample 7446101 | NCBI WGS metagenome assembly JACCDO01 (sample SAMN15323440, study PRJNA562643) | freshwater metagenome | isolation source: river surface water | place: USA:Blue River Watershed | collected 2017-08-16
ACGCTTTTATCCCTATCTTTGCAGCCGAAATAAACAAAACAAAACCGTAGTTAATTGTTAACTACAATAAAAGAAGTTCTACAATGTCTAACTTAACAACAGAGAAAAAAGCAAGCATTTTTGCTGAATTTGGTGGTAAAGCAACAAACACTGGTTCAATTGAAGGTCAAATTGCTTTATTAACACAACGTATCGCGCACATTTCTGGTCATTTAAAGACCAACCACAAAGACCATTCAACTCAAAGAGGTTTAATGCAATTAGTGGGTCAGCGTAAGCGTTTATTGGTTTATTTACAAAAACATAACCTTACTGGTTACCGCGCACTAATTGAAAAATTAGGCTTAAGAAAATAATCATGAACTACTTATAATAGCTGTCCCAACTGTACTACTACGGTTGGGATTAGTTGTTTATATGCGTCTGTTTTTTTCTAAGCTATTTCAATTGTTTTTGTAATAGATTCAATAGAGTTCATTCTCACACACCAAAATTTTTAAAAAATGTTATCACAACCAAAATCAGTAAAATTCGAGATCAATCCTGGTCAAGAAATTTTCATAGAGACAGGTAAATTAGCACGTCAAGCAGACGGAGCTGTTACCATCAAACAAGGCAATTGTATTTTGTTAGCAACTGTAGTTGCCAACAAAGATCCTAAAGACGGACAAGACTTTTTCCCATTGAGCGTAGATTACCAAGAGAAGTTTGCATCTGCAGGCCGTATCCCAGGTTCTTTCTTTAAAAGAGAAGCACGTTTAAATGATTACGAGATTTTAACAAGCCGTTTAATTGACCGTGCGTTAAGACCTTTATTCCCAGAAGATTATTTATGCGATGTGCAAGTATTAATTTCATTGGTTTCTAGCGATGAAAATGTAATGCCTGATTCATTAGCATGTTTAGCTGCATCTGCGGCATTAGCTGTATCCAATATTCCTATTAAGGAAATTATTTCTGAAGTTAGAATCGCGAAGATTGATGGCAAATTTGTAATCAATCCTTCAAAATCTGAATTAGCTAAATGTGAATTAGAATTCATCATTGCTGCAACAGAAAAGAACTTGATGATGGTTGAAGGTGAGGCGAAAGAATGTTCTGAGGAAGAATTAGTTCAGTGTTTAGAAATTGCACACGAAGCAATCCGTAAGCAAATTAAAGCACAAGCTGAATTAAGAAAAATCGTTGGCATTACAGAAGTGCGCGATTACAAAAAGCCTGAGCAAGACGAAATGATCCGCGAAAAAGTATATGCATTTGCAAAAGCAAAAGTAGACGCGATCGCAAGATTAGGTTCAGCAAAACACGAAAGAAGCGATGCATTTACTGCATTGAAAAAAGAAATCATAGAGCATTTAGGAACAGAGATTACTGACTTGCAAAAGAAATTAGCTGGAAAGTATTATGAAGATCTTAAGTGGGAAGTGGTTAGAGATATGATGGTGGATAGCCGTATTCGTTTAGATGGTCGTAAATTAGATGAAGTACGTCCTTTAGCGATGGAGATTGGTCCATTGCCAACGCCACACGGATCTTCTTTATTCACAAGAGGGGAAACGCAATCTTTAACAACAGTTACTTTAGGAACTAAGTTAGATGAGTTAATGCAAGAGACTGCGGCAAGTGCAGAGTATGCAAAATTCTTCTTACACTATAATTTCCCTCCATTCTCTACTGGTGAAGTGAAAATGATGCGTGGTGTAGGTCGTCGTGAAGTAGGGCATGGTAACTTAGCAATGCGTTCATTAAAACAAATGCTGCCAGATAGCACCGTATTCCCTTATACAGTGCGTGTAGTATCTGATATTTTAGAATCAAATGGTTCCTCATCAATGGCAACTGTTTGTGCCGGTTCATTAGCATTAATGGATGCTGGTGTGCCAATTCCAAAACACGTAAGTGGTGTTGCAATGGGATTGATTTCTAGAGAAGATGGCAAGTATGCGATCTTAACAGATATCTTAGGAGATGAAGATCATTTAGGAGATATGGATTTCAAAGTAACTGGCACACGCGATGGTATCTGCGGTGTTCAAATGGACATCAAAGTAGATGGCTTAAGCATGGACATTATGAGAGAAGCATTATCTCAAGCAAGAAAAGGACGTTTACACATTTTGGATGCCATGTATGAGTGTACACCAGCTGCACGTGCAGATGTGAAGCCACATGCGCCAAGAATGGTTAAGATAATTATTGATAAGGAATTCATTGGTGCGGTAATCGGACCAGGTGGCAAGATTATCCAAGAAATGCAAAGAACAACGGGTGCAACGATCAATATCGAGGAAGTGGGCAACCATGGCGAAGTAAGCATCTTCTCTGCCAACAAAGAGAGTCTTGACGCTGCTGTAAGATGGATCAATGGTATCGTAGCGGTTCCAGAAATTGGAGACGAATACGAAGGTGTTGTGAAAGGTATCAAAGAATTCGGTGCTTTCGTTGAATTCATGCCAGGCAAACAAGGCTTATTGCACATTAGTGAAATTAGCTGGAAGCGTTTGGAAACAATGGATGGTATTTTTAACGAAGGAGATACAGTAAAAGTGAAGTTGATTGGATTGGATCCTAAAACAGGAAAATTCAAATTAAGTCACAAAGCTTTATTACCTCGTCCAGAGCAAGCACCACGTGAAGACAGAGGTCCTCAACAAGGTTAATTTTTACGCGCCTTGTTTGTAAAAAGGTAAAGGCGCTAAAAAATTCTTATATGAAATAAAAGAGAGGACCCCGTAAAGGAGCCCTCTCTTTTATTATGTAGAAAAGTTAATATTACAATTTTACAATAAAATAAGCCCTGCGAATACCGCGGGGCATTTTTTTAGGGGGTAACTTTACAACAAGAAAGCATTATTATGTCTAAAGAATATATACAAATTGAGTTCGACTTTGACAATCAGGAACAGTTCGAGTTGTTGGTAGCTGAACTAGCTGAATTGGGTTTTGATGGCTTTAATGAGGAAGAGTTGGAGTCTGTACAAAATGATGGAGTGGACCGAACCAATGGTATAGGTGTGGGTGCGGGGCATTGCAAAACCTTTATGTTATCCTCGCAATTTGAAGCTGAAGAGGTTGAAAATGAATTAAATATTATATTTAATAAATATAATTTAACTTACTCTAAATCAATTATTAAGGAGCAAAATTGGAATGCTATTTGGGAGTCAAATTTTGATCCAGTTAGGGTAGGTGACTTTGTAGGTATCAGGGCGCATTTTCATCCTGAATTTGACCCACCAGTTGAGTATGAAATTAAAATCACGCCGAAAATGAGTTTTGGAACTGGGCATCATGCAACTACATTTTCAGTGATGCAATTGATGCAAAACCTTGATTTTAAGGGTAAAACAGTATATGATTTTGGGACAGGTACAGGTATTTTGGCCATTTTAGCCGAAAAATTGGGTGCCTCAAAGGTGCATGCAGTGGATAATGATGATTGGTGTATTGAAAATGCAGAGGAGAATAGCTTTAATAACGGAGCTAAAACAATTATCATTGAAAAGGTTGCATCCGCCTTACAGCAACAACAATACGATATCGTTATTGCAAATGTGAATAGGCATATCATAGAAGCCAATATGGATGAGTTAACAATGATTGGCAAAACTGGCGGAATTTTAATTCTAAGTGGCTTACTAACTGAAGATCAAACAGATATGATAAATTTAGCGGCATCCAAAAGTTGGAATTTTCAAATAGCCCAACCTTTGAATGGCTGGGTGAGTTTGTTGTTTAATAGGTAGAATTGATTCTAAGTAATTGGTTACTAACAGGCATTTATTTTTTTGATTGTATATTTGTCTACCCCAAAATTGATTCAATGAACGAAATAATGCTTGTCATAGTTGCTTACCTTTTAGGATCTATACCTACTTCGGTTTGGGTAAGCAAATCAGTATTTGGAATTGACATTCGCCATTATGGAAGTGGAAATCCTGGCGCAACTAATACATTTAGAGTATTGGGTACCAAATGGGGTGCCTTTGTAATGACTGCAGATGTAACAAAGGGAGTAATTGCTACATCATTGTATATTTTATTACCTTATTATCTACAAAATGAATTAGCTAGGACCAACTTTATGATTGCCTTGGGATTAGCTGCCGTAATAGGCCATGTTTTCCCAATTTGGGCTAATTTTAAAGGAGGAAAGGGTGTTGCAACCTTGTTAGGAATGGCTTTGGCTATTCAACCCATGGTTGCCTTGATTTGCATCGTAGTTTTCTTAATCACCCTATTCACCACAAGATTTGTTTCATTGAGTTCAATGTTAGCTAGTGTCGCTTTTATGGTATTGATTCTGTTTATATTCAAGGAGAAAGAAACTTCATATAGAATATTTGCTATTATAGTTGCCTTAATGGTTGTGGTGACACATCAAAAGAACATAGGAAGGTTACTAAAGGGAGAAGAGCATAAAGCCCCTTTATTCAAAAAAAACAAAAAAGAGAAGGAATAACAAAGCCTGAAAGTTTATATTTTAATTGATTATCAATCAATTATGTGGTTTTACTCAATTAACTACTTGCAACTAACAGGAATTGCTTAACTTTGCAATCCTAATAAATCCTAACATTTATGTCGATCAGTCAGAATATTTTGGAGAAATTACAGTTAAAGGATGAGAAAAACTTATTAATTCAAGGTCTACCTTCTAGTGTTGAGAAGCAATTCGCTAAGTTAAATTACTGTAAGAATCTGACACCTTTATTAAAAGCAAGGAAAATCGATTTCGCTCTTATTTTCGCAATTAACCAATTGCAGTTAAATAATATTCTAAAAGAAGTTTTTTCAGCATTGACGAATGAGTCTAAATTATGGATTGCTTATCCTAAGACAAGCTCTAAGATAGTTTCTGATTTAAATAGAGATGCAAGCTGGGAAATTCTAGCAAATAACGAATATGAAGCAATTCGTCAAGTGACATTGGATCATGTATGGACTGCTTTACGATTTACTAAATACGACCAAATTCCAAATAGAAATAGATCTTTTGCCGACTTTAAGTCTCCAAATATTGAGATAGATGATTTCGAGAAAAGATTGATTGCTTTGCCTATTGAGGTTGAAAAATTATTTCAGTCACATGAAGAAGCGAGAGAATTCTTTACATCGCTTTCTATCATCAACCAAAAGGAGTATTTAAGTTGGATCAATGGTGCTAAAAAAGAAGAAACAAAGCAAAAGCGATTAGAAGCTACTTTAGAAAAGCTAATTGCCGGAAAGCAGAATCCTTCTGAGAAATAAAAGCCCCAAAAATTTACTTAAAAATTACGGTCCCAATGATTTGGGTTAATTCACGCTCTGCATCCTTAAGGTGCTTGTGGATATGCAATAATTGAATTTGTTCCTCTCCGTTTACTTTCTCCATATCCTCTTGATTCTGACGAATCATTTTTTTGATTTTTCTAAGTTTATAATACAATAAACTTACTTCCACATCTTGGTGAAAGGTTACACCTTCAACTACTTTTTTAATGCCCAACTTCTCGTTCCATCTATGACTTAACTCGTGTTCAGGTTCAAAAAGCCCCATGACCATTTGTTGTATTTGTGGATCTTCGTGGTATTGTAAAGTCTTATTATTAGGCATTTTACCCTCTGCTTGCCATTGGAAGTAAACTTTTACCAATTGTATCATATCTTGATTGTCTAAAGGGAAGGGTTCTAATTCTTCTGCAATCCATGTAGAAACCAGTTTTCCATCTGTCAATACTTCATTGCCATGTTCAATTAACAATCGTACTAAATTTTTCTCATGTAAAAAGTCCTTATCAAGAACAATATCAATATTGTCAATGTCTTGTGGTTCATTCTGGAAGCTAGGCATTAGGATGGCTGCTTCGTCATAAGACATCTTCTTTTCTTCTTTGACAATCTTGTCTCGCTTGAATTTATTGACCAATTGCGTCAAGCCGGTTTCGTCAATCCTTAAGATGTCAGCACATTTGCGAACGTATTCCTGCAGTTTGGTAAAATCTTCTGCTTTATTGATTTTACTTAAAGTCTCCGCCATTTGATTGACTAGACTATTCTTTTTATTCAGATCGCTACCAACTTCTTTTAATTGTACTTCTAGTTGAAAAAGGATAAAGTCTTTCTTTGCAGATTGTACAAATTCCCTAAAGGCGTCTGGTCCAACTTTATTGACATAACTATCAGGATCTTCGTTATCTGGGATCAATACTAATTGAACATTCAATCCTTCTTCTAATGCCATATCCAATCCCCTTAATGCCGCTTTCACACCAGCCGCATCACCATCATAAATAATAGTCAGGTTTTGGGTATATTTTTTGACTAATCTCAATTGATCAATAGTCAAGGAAGTTCCACCACTCGCTACCACATTTTCAATCCCTGCTTGGTGCAAGCTCACTACATCCGTGTAACCTTCTACTAGTAAACATTCATTGGCTTTATCAATAGCCGTTCTAGCAAAGTAAGACCCGTATAAAATTTTACTCTTAATGTAAATTTCGTTCTCGGGCGTATTGATGTATTTTGGAGAGCGATCATTTTTTGCAATTTGTCTCGCTCCAAATCCAATGATTTTACCTGTCGTATTATGAATAGGGAAAATGATTCTATCTCTATAATTATCCTGCCATTCACCATTGCGCTCCACCACCAAGCCTGTTCTTGCAAAAAGTTCAGGATTAAATTGATTTTGAATCAAAGCTTTCGCTAGACTATCCTTTTCAGAAGGATTGTATCCAATTTTGAATTTCTCAACAATGGGTTTTAAAAAACCACGATGCTGCATATAGCTTTGAGCAATGGTAGCACCTGCTTCAGTATCCCAATATTGTTTGGTGAAAAAGTCCATTGCAAAATGGTTAATCGCATATAAACTATCTGCAGTTTGTTGTGCGATTTTTTGAGCTGGACTTGTTTCTGTTTCTTCTATTTCGATATTATATCTCGCAGCCAGCCACCTTAATGCCTCTACATAACTATATTTTTCATGCTCCATCAAAAAGGTGATGGTATTACCACTCTTGCCACAGCCAAAACATTTGTAAATTTCTTTGGCAGGAGAGACTGTAAAAGAAGGCGATTTTTCGTTGTGAAAAGGGCAGTTCCCTAGATAGTTCGTACCTCGTTTTTTCAATTTCACAAATTCGCCCACCACATCAGTGATGTCAATTCGGCTGGTAATTTGTTGAATGGTTTGAGGCGTAATCATAGGAGCGCGAATTTAACAAATCTTATACTATTCTTGGGTAGAAAACTCCATATCATCGCTATCTAATAATTCTCGTTCAATTTCTTCCATTTGTACGATGTCCCAGGCTTCTGTTTCAGTTGGTGTCAGGTTCATTATTTCGCCAAATTCTGTCAAATCTAGCGCGTTTTGAAGGTCATCTGACAAGCAGCAAAGTACAAAACTGGTATTATTGTCATAGAATAGCTCTTGGTGCTGCGCAAAAAGCTCCATAATGCTTAATTCCCAATGCTTTACCTCAGAAAGGTTCACAACTAAGTTTTTGGGGCTATTTGTACCCAATTTTTGGATCAATTCTTTCAATTCTGGCACGAGATTTGAACTAAGACTATGGTCGAGTAGGCTTAAAACGGTGAATTTCTCTTTTGTATCTATTTTATAGTTCATAATCACATACTTTAGGGTAAAAATATTCGTTTATCTAATAACAGCTCGAAAAAATAATTATGGATAACAATTTTTCAACACAAGTTAAGGAAATCATCTCTTATAGCAGAGAGGAGGCTTTAAGATTAGGCAACGATTTTATTGGGGCGGAGCACCTTATGCTGGGTTTGATCCGTGATCAGGAAAACACAGCTATCAAGGTTTTAAGGCAATTGAATGTGAATTTGGGCGAATTAAGAAAAGAGATTGAATTGGCCGTTAAAGATAAGTCTGGTAAAAATATAGCGAATATCAACAGTCTGCCTTTAACAAAGCAAGCAGAAAAAGTGATTCGTGTAACCGTCTTAGAAGCAAAAGCTTTAAAAAGCCCAATGGTTGAAACCGAGCATTTATTACTAAGTATTTTAAAGAATAAAGAAAATATAGCCACACAAATTTTAAATCAATTTGATGTGGACTATGATTTATTCCGCAATGAATTAGGTATGGTAGGATCTTCTCCTTCTGCACCATCAAGTCCAAGTTCAGAATACCAAGAAGAGGGCGATGATGAATTTGAAGATGAAAAAGGACGTGGCAGTTTTGGTGGTGGTTCAAAAACAAAACCGAATGCGCCAAGTAAATCTAAAACACCAGTGTTAGATAATTTTGGTAGAGATATTACAAAATTAGCAGAACAAGATGCTTTAGATCCTATTGTTGGAAGAGAGGCCGAGATAGAAAGAGTAAGTCAGATTTTGAGTCGCCGTAAAAAGAACAATCCAATTTTAATCGGTGAGCCTGGGGTGGGTAAAACAGCAATTGTAGAAGGACTTGCTTTGAGAATTGTTCAAAGGAAAGTAAGCCGTGTATTATTTGACAAGCGTGTTATTTCTTTGGATTTAGCAGCTTTAGTGGCTGGTACAAAATACCGTGGTCAGTTTGAAGAGCGCATGAAAGCCATCATGAATGAGCTTGAAAAAAATAGAGACGTCATTTTATTTATAGATGAAATCCATACAATTGTTGGTGCCGGTGGAGCAAGCGGTTCATTAGACGCGTCTAATATCTTTAAGCCTGCATTGGCTAGAGGAGAATTGCAATGTATTGGTGCGTCTACATTAGATGAATATAGAATGCACATTGAAAAAGATGGCGCATTAGATCGTCGTTTCCAAAAAGTAATTATTGAGCCACCTAGTTTTGCAGATACCATTACTATTTTGAACAATATTAAATCTAAGTACGAGGATTACCATAGTGTTATCTATGATCAAGAAGCAATTGAAGCTTGTGTTAAATTAAGTGATCGTTATATGACAGATCGTTTACTTCCAGACAAAGCGATTGATGTCTTAGATGAAGTTGGTGCTAGAGTACACTTGAAAAACATTTCGGTCCCCGAAGATATTGTTGATTTAGAAAAACAAATCGAAGAGGTTAAGAACGAAAAGAATAGAGTTGTGAAAAGTCAACGTTTCGAAGAAGCTGCAAGCTTAAGAGATACGGAGAAAAAATTAGGAGAAGCTTTAGAGAAAGCAAAATTGAATTGGGAAGAAGATAGCAAGAACAAGCGTTTCCCAATTAATGAAGAACATATTGCGGAAGTGATTAGTATGATGACTGGCATACCTGTAAAGCGTATGGTAGAAGCAGAAACGACTAAGTTACGCAAGATGGCCGAAGACATGCGTGGTCAAGTGATTGGTCAAGAAGATGCTATTGGCAAAGTGGTTAAAGCGATTCAAAGAAATAGAGTAGGTTTAAAAGATCCTAAAAAACCGATTGGTACCTTTATTTTCTTAGGACCAACTGGGGTAGGTAAAACAGAATTAGCACGTGCCCTTGCAAGAAATATGTTTGACTCAGAGGAATCATTGATTCGAATTGATATGAGTGAATACATGGAGAAATTTGCAGTATCTCGTTTAATTGGTGCGCCTCCAGGATATGTTGGTTATGAAGAAGGTGGTCAATTGACAGAGAAAGTACGTCGTAAACCATACTGTGTAATCTTATTAGATGAGATTGAAAAAGCACATCCAGATATTTATAATATTTTATTACAAGTATTAGATGATGGAATTTTAACAGATGGTTTAGGCCGTAAAGTAGATTTTAAAAATACCTTGATCATTATGACTTCTAATATTGGCGCACGTCAATTGAAAGAATTTGGTGATGGTGTGGGTTTTGCTACTGCAACAAGAATGCAACAAACTGATGAAAACAATCGCTCTGTCATTGAGAAAGCTTTAAAACGTACGTTCTCTCCAGAATTCTTAAATAGAATTGATGATGTAGTGGTGTTTAATTCTTTGACAAAAGATAATATCTATTTGATCATCGATATCATCATGAAGCATGTGCTGGCACGTTTGGTAAACTTAGGTTTAAACTTAGTTTTAACGGATGCTGCTAAGGAATTCATTGCAGACAAAGGATACGATATTCAATTTGGTGCTAGACCTTTACATAGAGCAATCCAAAAGTATATTGAAGATCCATTAGCAGAAGAAATTTTAAATAATTCAATAAAAGAAGGAGACACTTTGGTAGGTGATTTAGATAAGGAAAAAACAGGCTTGACTTTTACTTTACAAAAGAAGGAGAAAGAAAAAGCATCTAAAGCACCAAAGGAACCAAAGCAAGATTAATCTTTGGTCAACTACTTTTGATCGACTAAATAGTAAGGTCCCTCATTTTAAAATGAGGGACCTTACTATTTAGAACACTTATTGCTTATTTGATCGAGTAATTTAATTGGCTTTAAGAAGGAGTACTCCAACGATAAGATTTAAAATCTAATCCAGCTAGATCTAGCATCCTTGTAACAACAGTCATTGCAACTTCTTCCAAGGTAGTAGGGCGGCTATAAAAACTAGGAGTGGCTGGGCAAATGATTCCACCTGCTAGAGTCACCGTTTCCATATTTCGTATATGAATAAGATTATAGGGTGTTTCACGCGCCACTAAAATGAGTTTTCTTCTTTCCTTTAAAACGACATCTGCTGCTCTCGTGGTTAAATCATCACTTACGCCAGATGCAATTCTGCCTAAGGTCCCCATACTGCAAGGAACCACAAACATGATATTGTATTGTGCAGATCCAGAAGCAAATGGCGCGTTAAAGTCCATTTTATGGTAAAAATCAAACGGATATTTATGGTAGTCTTGATTGCCTAATTCTGTTTCCCATACAATTTTTGCATTATCGCTCATTATGATGCCTACAGCTTCATATTGTTCAGGAATTTTCACTAAGCTATCTAATAGTGCTTTCGCATAGATTGCACCACTAGCACCTGTTATCGATATGACTATTTTGTTTGACATAATTGAATAACAAAATTAGGTATTAAAAGTTGACCAAATGATCCATAAATAAAAAACCCCTTCAATTAAATATTAAAGGGGTTTTAGGATGTTTTGAGCTAATTTATTAGATCTTATACATTTTTTCATAATATTCATCCGCCATACGATTGCTATCGAATTGGAAACGAACATCTTTCATGCCATTTTGAGTGATTTGTCTCCATGTATCTTTTTGCTCATAATACATTGGAACAATCTGTTGCTCTAATATTTTGTATAATTCATTCAGATCATATTCATCTTGTGCTTCAGTACTCATGTTTGCATAATCTGCCTTTGGAACCACAAAACCATTATTGCCATGGTTTACAAATTCTGGTATCCAACCATCATCTGTAGAGAAGTTCACAGATCCGTTCATCGCAGCAGTCATACCACTTGTACCAGATGCTTCTCTTGGAACTCTTGGGTTATTTAACCAAACGTCAGAAGCTTGTTTCATACGCTTACTTAAAGCCAATTCATATCCAACCAATACTGCTACATTCTTGTAATTCTTACTTAGGTTCACTAAGTGATTAAACTGAGAAATAGCTGGATTGTCAACTGGGTAAGGCTTTCCTGCGAATATAATTTGAACTGGGTATTTTAAATTGGATAATAATTTTTCAAATCTTTCTAAATCCCATGATAAGAAGTCGGCACGCTTATAGCCTGCGAATCTTCTTGCCCAAACAATAGTCAATACTTTTGGATCAAATATTTTACCTGTTTGGTCTGCAACGATTTCAAAAGCACGCTTCTTCAAATACCATTTTCTATCATCAAACCCCGCATCATCAGCTGCTTCGGCAAATTTATACAATTGCTTATCTGCCCAATAACGCCAGTTTTGTGCATTCGTGATATGGTCAATAGGACAGATGCCTTCATATTTGCCCCACATTTCACGGCTTACATGTCCATGCAATTCCGAAACACCATTTGCTTTTCTAGCAAATCTTAAGGCTGCTAAAGAGTGGTTGAATTGGTCATCATGGATACCGGTTAATCTTCTTACTTCATCTAAGCCTAATCCGCAGAAATAACCCATTTTATGACATAAATAAATATCATGTTTTTCGTTACCTGCTTCTTCTGGTGTATGAGTAGTGAAAACAAGACGCTTTTTAACTTCTTCTAATGATTTATGCTTGTTTAATAAGTAGAAAGCAGCGGAAAATCCGTGTGCTTCATTTAAGTGATATACTTCTGGATTGAAGTTTAGTTCATCAATTAATTTTGCACCACCCACTCCTAATAAAATAAACTGAGCCACTTTAGTTGCTACGTTCGCATCATATAAACGGTGTGTAATGGTTTGAGAAACATAATCGTTCTCTGGCAAATCTGTACTTAATAAAAATAGGGGAGCACTACAAAAAACATTCGGTGCTAAATAATAAGCTTTCACCCAAACTGGATGATCGTGAATTAAAATTTGATATTTAATCCCAGTGTCTTCTAAGAAGCTATACATCTTCTCCATAAAAGTCACTTGTAATGTTTGATCCTGATTTCTTGCTTGATCATAGTAGCCATATTTCCATAGCATACCAATACCAATCATATTTTGATTTAATTCAAATGCACTTCTTAAATGTGAACCAGCTAAAAAACCTAAACCACCACTGTAAATTTTTAATGGTTGATGGATCGCAAACTCCATTGAGAAATAAGCCGCTTTTTTCGAATACTTTTCATTGATAGGATAAGGAACTTCGTAGTTTCTAAAACTCATGTTTTTGTTCTTTGGTTATTTTGACCCGCAATATAATCCTATTTGACTTAAATTTTGGGCAAAGCCAATCCTAGTGTGGATAACAATCGTTTGCAATGGCAGAATGTGGATTATTTCTTAGCCTTTGGCTTTCTTTTCTTGTCGTAGCTATCATTAAAATAACAGGTCATATTTCTATGATTCCCACAATTCCCATCTTCTTTAATCTTAATGATGTTGCCAGTGATAGTAAATTGAATTGTACAAGGATCTCCTTTTTCAGAATAGGTAGCTTGATTTTTATTAAAATTCAATAGTCCTTTTAATTCACCAATACATGTACCTTCTTTCTTTTCGAAATGCATGAAAAATTGGTATTTATTTGCAGTACCAAAATCTCTTAAGGAAATAAAATTCTTTTTATCTCTTGCATAGTCTCCACTATAACTGTTTGACATTGGCAATGTATCGATTGGATTTAAGATTGCTTTTTGTTCAGGCTTAATATTCGCATCAAAATAAATTAATTTAAAACCTTGTTCAGTATAGGCCCAACCTTTTTTTTCGTTGGTTAAACCTTGTTCGGGATCTAATTTATTTTCTTCAATCAAAAATGTTGGTTCTTTATTAATTAGTAAAGTTTTACCATAAAACTGAGATCCTTTATGCGTTAAAT
>JACCDO011910241.1_pt1 | contig 13350 bp, 18 predicted proteins | sample 7446101 | NCBI WGS metagenome assembly JACCDO01 (sample SAMN15323440, study PRJNA562643) | freshwater metagenome | isolation source: river surface water | place: USA:Blue River Watershed | collected 2017-08-16
ATAATTATCTAAAATTCTCTTTGATACTTCTTCAATAACTTCATCAAATAATTTTTGTTTAATATTACCTCCAATAAACATATAACTGATATTTCCATATCCAGCATCAAATAAATGAATATCACCTTTTCTAGGTACATTAATATGAATCGGTTCTAAATCAATATCAAACCAATAACCACCATAGGTATTGATATAACAAATTCTAAAAAAATCTGCTTTAGCAACACCATTTCGTAATTTTTTATAAATTTCATTTTTTGGATGATTATTAAAAAAAGTATCAACATCATTATCTGAAAAATACAATACTTTGAAATCTGGGTTTAATGATTGCCAATTATTAATAATTAATTCTATAATTGGATCAGATATATCACATAAATAACTAGTAAATAATATTCTAGGTATCATTTTTTTGATTATTATTAACTATCAAAAATTATGTTTATATAAATTCATTCATGTGATGAATTAAAAATGCTGATAATCCAAATATAACGTCAATCAATAAAATTTTCCAAGCATGATTTTGCATTCCTGACAAAGCCATATAACCAAAAATAGCATATGTTAAAGCATGAAATGGACGTAAAGAATTCCACCAAATTGTTTCACCGCCAGTTTCAAGACCTGTTTTTCTTAATCCAAATAAATAAATACTTATAAATCCTAGAGATATCATAAGTGCGATGACACCAATGACTTTAAGAAATGTAAGCGATGATATTTTTGCTAAATATACTAATAGAAATCTAGAACCCATACATCCTATTAAAAATAATAAAACTCTTTTTTGTAATGCTTTGTTCATATTTATATTTTACTATCATCCTAGAAAAAAGTAAAATTGAATATAGTAAACTTAAAATCAACATAGAACAATCAAAAATAAAATAATGAATCTCGATAAATATGGAATATTTTATATCTATTGTTTAATTTTATTAACAACAACATCAATTTATGGAATTTATTCAGAAATTCCTGCAAGACATTTAATTTTATCTAGTACTTGTTCTAGAGTAGCATTAATTGGATTATTTGTTTGTATTACAAATATTGTTTTTGATTTATTTATTTTGTGTAAACTTTTATTACCTAAATTAAATATTACAAAAATTGGCATTATGATAGTTATTTTATTTAATGCTGTTAATATTTGGAGTATTATTGCTATGTATCCACTTAGTCAAGAATGTATTGATTTTTATCAAAATAATTTTAATCATTTATGGAGAATGTTAATAATTCAAGATTTTGTTTATTTAATGATCATGTCAGTTATGTTTTCAATTATGATTTACAATAAATATCATAAAAATAATATAAATAAATTTGAATATCATGAAATGGAAAATTTAATATAATAAAAAATTGATTACATTAATTATTAATTATTTTTTATTATAACACGCTACTATGGACTTTCTTTTATTTTCTGATAAGAATTCTCGTTCTAATACTTTAGAAACTAGAATTAATACTAATCAATATAATCAAAAACAACAACACTATAACAATCATAATAACCATAATAACCATAATAACCATCAAAATAAAGGTTCTTTAAGAACATCAAATAATTCACATATTAGTCCTAAACATCAAACTCAATATAAAAATAATGATAAACCTAAGATGAATGATAAACCAACTTCTTCTTCACATTTACAACAAACAGTAACAATAGAAGATGATGGAGATGATAAAAAAATTAATCCTTATAATTTTAATAATCGAACAATCAAAAAAAACGAAATAGAAAATCTTCTACGTCGTTATGGTATTTATCAAACGATTAATGATTTATCGCTGTATCAACAAGCATTTACTCATGATTCTTATTGTTGGTCACATGCAAATGAGATTATGGAAAGAGATTCAGTTAAAATTGTTGATAAACCAGAAGGGGCAATTGAACTACAAACCATGTCTTATCAACGACTGGAATTTCTAGGTGACCGTGTGATTAACCTTATTATTGCTTTTTACCTATTTGAAAGATATCCAGGTCAAAATGAAGGTTTTATGACTAAGATTTATTCAAAAATTGTAGATTCAAAAGGTCTTGCTAGATTAGCACGTAAAGTTAATTTTGGACAATTTATTTTAATTTCAAGACATCTAGATGAAAAAAATAATGCTCGTAATAAAGATAAGTATCTAGAAGATTGTTTTGAAGCTTTTATTGGTGCTTTGTTTTATGATTTTGCAACTAAATTGAATGCATCAGGATACGTTACAGCTGCAGACTTTATTATTGGACCAGGTTTTCAAATTTGTCAAAAACTAATTGTAAATATGATTGAAGACGAAGAAACAGGTATTGATTTTGTGGAATTGATTGGTAAAGATCGTAATTATAAACAAAAAATTAATACTTATTTTCAAACATTTGGATTGAAAGGTAAATATCATATTGAAAAGAATGAAACTATCTATATTATGGATGATGGTGAAATTGTATTTGGTTCTGAAATGGAAGAACCTCCTACTAATTATTCATATTATGACCGCATTTGGTGGATTTCATTGAAAGATAACAACGACCATCTTTATGCAACTGCATTTGGTCGTGAAAAACAACAAACAGAACAAAAATGCGCATTTAATGCTTTGGTTAAGGTTGGTCGTGAAAAAGATCAACATGACACAGATTTTGATGATTCAGAATTAGATGAATGGATTAATGTATATAATGAAAAACTTAAACTTGGTAAGATTAAAAATAAATCATTTACATTAGATGATATTCTAGAATTATAGAATTTCATTCAAATTTAAATTAAAAAAAATTTTTTATTTATAAATGTTAAAGTGTGATTATTATTAAAGTCTTTACATTTCCATTTTTTTTCCCTTTATTAAATTATTAAATATTAAAGTATTGTAATTAATATTTAATTTGAGTTAGTAATTACGTACCCATATGATAGATATGGCGTAGATGGTAAATTAATATTAACTACATTTGTAATATGATTTTTATCTTTTTTTTTATTAATCAAATTATAATTCATATAATTATGCAGATGATCATTTTCTGATTGTTGATAATTATTTTTATATTTTTTATTTTTGTTGTTGTTATGATTCATATGATGGTTGTTATTGTTATGGTTCATATGATTGTTACAATTATTTTTATGGTTCATATGATTGTTACAATTATTTTTATGGTTCATATGATGGTTGTTATTGTTATGGTTCATATGATTGTTACAATTATTTTTATGGTTCATATGATGGTTGTTATTGTTATGGTTCATATGATGGTTGTTATTGTTATGGTTCATATGATGGTTGTTATTGTTATGATTCATATGATTGTTGTTATGATTTATATAATTTTTAAATTCTAAATCATTTGGCATATTCATAACAATGATTTTATCAGAAGTAATAATATGATGGTGGATGTAAGACATTTAATAATAAATCACATTATTATATATTTTAAAAATTCATATTCAATTTTTTTGAATATGGATTCAACCTGATAAAAATCCAGAAAACGTGAATTTAATAAAAGTATCTCACAATAGACAAATATGAATATTCCCGATACATTGAAAAAAATAAATACTATAAGATTTAAATAAATCATTTTAATAAGTATTTTAATTCACTAATTAATTTTAATCTATTTTAATTAATTTGTTGTTTTAAAAAAGTTAATTTCTTAACTTGATAGGGTTAATAAATATTGATTTTAATATTTATAATATTTTAGATTATCAGTCTCAATAAATAATCTAAAATTAAAAGAATCATTTAACTGATTCATATTATTATATAGATTTAATTAAATAAAAATAAACGCGTATATTCTATTTATTTAGTTGTTTTTGATTATTTGGTGTTTTTTTTATTCATATTACCTTGACCTTGGTTCATATTACTTTGACCTTGGTTCATATTACTTTGACCTTGGTTCATATTACCCATATTTCCTTGGTTCATATTACCCATATTTCCTTGATTCATATTACCCATGTTTCCTTGATTCATATTGCCCATATTATTTTGTCCTTGACTCATATTCATGTTAGCAAGTGTACCTAAATTCTCAGGAACTAAATATTTATTAACAATATCATTACGAATAATATATTTGGCAAATTTAATTGATATTGCTATTATAAGAACAATCATAATAAATAACATTAGGTTTTTGAGTTTGGTTCTATAAAGATTAAAATATTCTTCAAAAGCTGAATATTTAGAAGGAGTTTCAATTGGTGGTTGATTATTTGGAACTTCTTTTGGATTTACTGGAATAGCAACCTCTTTAACTGGTCTTTCTTCATAGACTTTAACCCATTCATGTGAAACTTTGTAAACTTTTGAATAATCTTTTAATGGTACAACTTCCCTAACATTTTGACCACCTTTCTCAACAATATTATGTTGTAATGTTTTAAATGCAGTTGCACCGATTCTAGTGGGTTGATTAAAAACAATCCATGTCCAACCAGGGGTACAAGGTGGATGCGGTAAAGAACCAGCATAAATAAAACATGTTCTGTCATCTGGTATTAAACTGATAATATTCCAATTATCTGATACAGGCACTTCTCTTTCAATAGCTGATGAATTCAAAGGTGCTTGGTTTATAAACTGATTGATAAAATCAACCGACTCACCATTATCAGGTCCTCTATATAAAGGTATTGATAGAACAACACCAGAATCGCATTGTTTATCAGTACAATGATATAAATTAATTTCTGCTGCATATCTTTCACCATTAAATTTATGTAAACTAGGAACATGAATTTTGGCTTTTGTTAATTCATACCATGTATTTTGATAAATAATATAACTACCTGCATCATAATTAATGGTTATTGTATTGTGATCATTAACTAAATAGCATTTGCTAGGTTTATATTTAATTGTTATTTCACACTTTGCACCACATTCTTGTTTAATGTCTTTTAATGAAATATTAATTGGTGATTGATTAGGTGAATTTTTGCTAGAACAATTTGGATACATATCACCCCATTTTGAATTATTTTTATAAGACCAATTTGACATTTTAATCTTAATCTTAATCTTACTCTAATATCTTACTCTAAATAGCGATTATAATTTTTATTTTTTTGTCTAATAATTTAAGTAAATTAAAGTTAAGATAATGAACACTTTCATAATCTTTATTATTCTTTTAATATTTATATATGAATTTAGTAATCGCATACAATATATATACAATAGTCCTTCAATCGAAAAATTCCAGGATATACCATTATCTAAAATGACATATTTACCATCTAATTTTACAAATAATTTTCAGCATGATTTAGATATTAAAGATATTTCAAAAGATTTAGGGGTAAAAAGAAGTATTAATCAGGTTATTTCTTCTGTTCAGGAAGATATTCCAAATAATTTTTTTAAACCATTAGATATTAATTTATTTAAAAAAAATATGCCTAAATGGTCACTTTGTCAACGCCCATGGATTGAATGTTATACTTTTTTAGATCCAATTATTGATCAAAAAAATGCAATTACTAATTTTAAAAATAAAAATCCAGAATTATTATCAATTTGGGAAAAAAACCTTTAAATTACCATTTATAGAAATTTTTTGTACTATTTATTGATGAATATGAGTAAAATCCTTCTGTAACACCGGCATCATCAGCTGGTATAGTATCATTTGATGCTGTTTGTTCATCTCCTTCTTCTTCTTCTTGATCTCCACCTATTTCTCCATCACCTCCCATATCTCCAACACCTTCTTCTTGACCTTCATTACCTAGAACATCCTGATCATCATAAGTGGCATCATCATAAGTGGCATCATCATAAGTGGTTGTATTTGTTGAAGCATTCGGTAATCCAGATGCAGTTGAAGTTCCATTCAAACCTCCAGCTGATGGTGTAGTAATAAAAGATGGCGTTGGTAAAGTATTTAATACTACTTTACCTTTATCAAATGAATATCTAGGATCTAGAAAAGGATCATCTGGTAAACCAGATTGTTCATCTTTTAAATAATTAATAGCTCCTTTAAGCTCAGGATTTATAAATTTTACATATTTTTGTTGTTTATCTTCTGCAATAGTCGGAGTTTCTATTTGATTTAATGTAATTTTTGATAAAAATACATCTTCATTAGTTGAACTTTTAATATCAAATGATTTGTTAGTAGTTATCATATCTTTAATTTTTTTTTCGAGATCAGATAATAGTGGATCAGTTTTCATCATGATATTTCTAGGATGTATTTCAAAAGAAATAGTATATTCACCAGGCTTATTAATATCACCAATTTCTTGAAAATTACGTATTCTACTTGGATTTATTGCTAATTGATTAGAAATACTATTAATTGGTATGGATGAATCTGAGAAATATTCAACTTTCAATGTTGTTCTATTTAATGATAAAAATATTATTGTTGCTGTGATTAATAAACCTAAAAAAAACCAGATTGATTTCATTCTTTATTATTTTAGTATTTTATTATTTTTATTATTCTTATTTACTTATTTGAAATAAAAAAATATATCTATTATATTAATAAAAATGAGTTCTGAAAAACATTATACAATCGAAAAAGCATTCCATTCAGATGGATGTCCAACTAAATTTTCAAGATCAGGTAAGACAGGTCGTTTTACTTCTGAAGTACCAAATTCATCAGCTAAAAAAGCAATGACATCGTTATGTAAGAAAAAGAGAATCATGGGTCGTTGTAGTTTATATTTAGTGATGAGAGAAATAACACAAGGTAGCAAGCATAAGGAATACGCTTATAAAGCTACTAGAAAATTAAAACAAGAACCAGGTCCATTTGGTAATAAATATGAAAGTCATGTTAAAAGAATAACAATGGAAGAATTAGATAAAAAATGCAAGAAAAGTTACAAATCATCTGGCAGAATGATCTCGAAAAAATATTCACCTGATAAATACACCCATAAAAGATCTTCAAGAAAATAAATTCTAAGTTTATTTTTAGTTTAGTTTTTTGTTTTTAGTTCAATAATTTATAAAAAAAATATCTATCATAATTATAAATACTTAAATTATAAAATGACATCTTGCTACAAAACAAGTGATAATAAATTTTTTGGCTGCCCACCTAGAATGGCTGATGGTCGTCATTTTACTGATTATCGTCCTAATTGCTATATCAACAATTTAATCAGAGCCGAAAACGGTATTCAAAACAGTTTTCAATATCGCCTCTTTCTTTCACAAAATGCTGAACAATTAATGGATATTAACCGTAATCACGCTTGTGAAAAGAATTGTTGCTCACCTTGCATGGAACCATTCCAAGTAGGTACCATGTTACCCGAAGTAAACAGATGGGTTTGCGATAAACACACATGCCGTCTTATTGGTGGTGACCCCAACGGTCTTGGAACTGGTCGCACATACACTGATGAAAAATGCACCAACTTACCATCAGCATGGCCCACTAACCAACCCACAAATTCATGTGTATCCCCACAAGCTCTCTCAAACTATTACCCACTTGACGCTAATGTTTACAACAGTGTTCAACGTTTAACATCACAAGGTGGTGCTAGAATGGTTACAGAAGGTGGCGATCCTAGAGTTCATAATTAAAATATTATTGAATTATAAATCTTTTTATTTTTTCATTTCAAATTAATTTTCAATTTTTAAATAAAAATTAAAAATAAACAAAACTATTATTACTTAATATAATATTTCAACATGAACAAAGAACAATTAATATTTTTTTAAACAAAAATTTATTATTTCGTTTCATATTTTATTAATACTAATTACATAATATGTTTTATTAAAAATAATTTCTGTGTGTAATTTAAAAATACTTTATATTATTAAAATATGTCAAATTGGAGACAAGAATATTTTAACGAAATTACATGCGATGGTATTATTCAATATTCGGGAGAAGGTAATATAACAGTTAATGGAAAACTAAAAGGTTATGAAAATCAAAATGATATTGATATTATCTATTGGGCAGCTGCTCCAGCCACTAGAGGTATCGGGTTCACTGGTAGCGGTATGCCCTATGCTAACCCCGATCAGGCATACGACCAAACCCCAAATCAAGGTGCTGCTAGAGCCAAAAATGGTCAATTTTCAATTAAACTCTTGAGCCCAAATGCATACTATATTGGCTTAGGCTCGTTATATGTTCCACCAACTCTTCATGTAAAAGTATGCGGAGATAATACGGTTCATCATATTCCTATTTCAACAGGGATCCCATTTAGAACTTTAACATATCCTGCACCACCATCAAAAAAACCACGTTCAGATGCTATGTTTTATTGCACTGGTGATTTACCAGTTCGTAGTCAAGAACAAATTCTTAGAGATAGTGCATATAAAGCAGACTTCCCAATGCCAGATAACTTTTGGGGATTAAGACCTGCGCGATAAATTATTTTGATTTTTATTATTTTTATTTTTTGTAAATATTTTTAATTAAAAAATTGAATATAAATTGATATAAATAATATATTAATATAATCATTTATATAATCATTTATAGTATAAAATGAATACAAATCAATTAAAAGATAAGCTTCTTTCTATGAAAGATAAAGCAGATAAATATGATAAATTACAAACTAGTTATAATTATTTAAATAGTACTATTGATCTTATGAATCTTGAAATTACAAATAAAGATAAAAAAATTCAAGATTTACAGGATAAAATTAGTAGTATGACTGGTGAAATTGATGACATGAAAAATGCTCTCTATGACAAATCAAAGACCATTAAAGGTCTCAATTTTGAAATCAATAATTTGGAAACAACTATTGAAAATCATGAAAATGTCAATAGTATACTGCTTGAAAATATTAAAATTAAACAACTTGATGTTGATGAATTATCTGAATGTATTATTGATTTAAAAGATAAACTTAAAGAAATGAACGGGTTTTCAGTTTTATATCATAATTCCAAAGATGCATTTGTAAAATATGATAAATTAAAAACAGATTATGAAAATATTACTGAAGAAAACAAATCATTGCTGATGTCTAATAATTCGCTACGATTAGATGTTGAAAAGCTAACAAAATACAATTCAAATTTTGTTACTCAAATTGAAGAAGCACATAAGGAAATTGCACAACTTAAACAAGAAAATTCAAAAATGTCTGAATTTACCAAGACATTTATTGATGAATTGGGTGTCTCAGATTGGGATCTTGTTAGTGATATGGATCCACCTTCTGTTTAAACATCTTAAGATTAATTTGAATAATTAATTATGATTGAATATAATGAAAATACCTGCAATAGAATTGATATTAGTTTTTATTATTATTACTCTATTATTTATATTTACAGTCTTAAGATATCATGATATTGATAGCAATAATGTAAAAAAACACGATATCTTATATTATGATTTAGATTAAATTATATTTTTCTTTTTTTTATCTTTTTTATTATTAAAGAATTAATAAAATACCAAAATATTAATATGAGCGGTGATTTAAGTATATGTTTAAAAACACCTAAGTTTGGGACTTTAGCGTTTTTCTTAGTGATGATGATTTTAATCCCAGTAGGTTTAATAACTACAAATAACACTGAATTCTTACAATATTATTTACCATTCACTGTATTACTAGCAAGCACTTTAACATCAGCAGGTGCACCTGATAACTTTCAAGATTTATATCCATTATTCCCCACAACAGTAATGGGATTCTTATCAGCTAACTTAATTAACTTTATTGCTCTAGCCGGTATCTTATGGTATGTAATTGGAGTTGCTTTAAGAAATAATGATACTGAATTAGGTGTTATTGTTGGTCTTATAATAATTACAATTACATATTCAGTATCAACACAAGCAATCCCTTTCTTTATCCGTCAAGGTGATATGTTCTTAAGACGTGTTGCACCTACTCTTCGCTTCCCTGGAAACTGGCATAAATATTTTATTGGATTAATGATGATTATATTCTTATTAGTTATCCAAATTTTAGTAATTGGGTTATTAACTAAAAATGCTGCTGCAATCGCATCAAATAATGTAGCAAACAACGCATAAATAATAAAATAAGAAAAAATGATATAAAATTTTTATATTTTAATATATAATATATAGCAATTTAAGATGCTACCTATTATTACAGATTTTGATAAAATTGTCCTTGCTCCATGTAAGGATTCATTATACGATAATATTAACAAAAATGGTTTAACTTTTTATAAATCACCCATATCAATTAGTAAACTAGAATCATTTATAAACCAGTTTAATGAAAAAAAAAATATGTTAACAGCATTTATGAATGAAAATAATATTAATGAAGAAGTTGAATATGAACATATTATTTTATGGGATAATTCACAAAATTTCAAGAATTATATTATTGAATCATTTGAAAAGAAAAAAGAAAATAAAGATGAAAAAACTAATGAACCTGAATATAATCATATATATGATTCTGATAGTATGATTTATGATTATGAATCAGATGAATATGAATTTAATGATTATACTTATAATAGTTACAAAGATGAATATAAAGAAGAAATTTATGAAGATGACTTTTATGTAGAAGAAGTTGATGAATTAAAATATGAAGATGATTATTATTAAATTATTGGTTATAAAAAAAATATTATAGAATAGTAATAATAAAATAGTAATCGTAAAAATAAAACAACATGTTCAAGTTCCATTTTTTTAATAAATTGAATCCATATGTATTTATTCTTAGTTTTTGTATTGGAATATTTATTGTCTACTTAAGTGAACCACCTAAAAAAATTATAATCCAACATCCTAGACCGAATGATGATAAAACAATTTATAGAGATGATGCAAATAACTGTTACAAATATAAAACTATTGAAGTAAATTGTCCATCTGATAAAAATCTAATCTTAGACCACCCATTAGAAATCTAATTAATTTTAGTTATTTTGTTTTTAATTTTATCTATAGTAAAAATAAAGTAATTAAATGACATTTAAAGATTTAATTGATAGTGGTTTTGGATCAGTTATAATTTCAGGTGTACTTGGTTTAGGTTTAGCAGCATTATTTCAAAAAGCTTGTAAAGACAATAATTGTGTTATCATTAAAGGACCTGCCTACAAAGACATTAAAGATAAAATTTATATTCATGATGGTAAATGTATTGTTTATAAACCAGAATCATCCTCATGTGAAGCAAAAGAAAAAGGTGAGAAAGATAAAAAAGAAAGTAAATAAATATTTAACATTAATTTTTTACGTTAGTTTTCATTTATTAATTTATTGTAATTAATTAAACTTTGAAATATGTCTACTTCATTAAGTGATTTACCTTTACCTCCAGGACAACAAAATAATGATTATGCTGCTCAACAACAATTTGATTTAAATAGTATGATTGATGTAGCAGCTAATCAAGCCAATCAACAACACCCTGAAGAACCAAATATTAGCGCTGGAGCTCTCCAATATCAAATGGATCCTTCGCAAATACCATACAATGGACCAACACCGAATATCCAAATTAATGAAGAACAATTTATGGACCCTATGCAATATGAAATGATGCAACAAGAACCTGAACCTGAATTAACATTAGTTCAAAAATTAACAAATGAAATTAAAATCCCAATTATTGTCGCTGTTTTATTTGTAATACTCAGTCTTCCACAATTTAATCAAATTCTTACTAGATTTGTCCCTAGATTTTTATCTGAAACAGGGGAAATGAATTTAATGGGAGTTGCTGCCAAAGCTGCAATAATTGCAATTCTAGTTATGTTAGTAAAATTATTTCTATAAAATAAAATTAATAGAATGAATTAGGAATTATTTTAATTTTTTCTCACTTTTTCTTAAAGTATATAACAAGAATGAACTATCTTGTTGAGCTAACATTTCTATTATATGGGATCTTTTTAATAACGCAAGCTCAATATTTAACGTGTTTAATATTATTAGTTTTATCATTTATTCTAGTTATTAAAGGATTTAATTATAATAATAGCATTATATTTACAATTATATTTCTATTATTTATAACTCAATACCATCGTTTTTTTCCATATCGAGATAGAGATAATAGTAACAATGAAAATCAAAACAACAATGAGATTGAAGGTTTCAAATCTAAATCTGAAATAAAAATTATTGATAAGAAAATAAAAAAACGTGAAAAAAAAGAGAAAATAAGACAAAAACGTTTACAAGAAGAAAACAATAAATATTATTCTAACTATCCTAGAAGATATATTAAAAATAAAATGAAAATTGAGAAAAAATCAGGTAATTGGGGAAATGCTTTATCAAAATGGAGTCTTCTTAAGGAAAATTTATTTATTTTACTTAACAAATAAATTGCTCATTAATATTATGATTTTTATTTTCTCATATTTTAATAAATTAATATTAATATGTTAAAATTAAAATTAAATTATATTTTGATTGCAGTTGTTATCATAGCAATTCTATTTGGAGTTATTTATTTAATGAAAGAAAAATTTGCAGTTATGGCAAATACCTCCACCCCCAATACTGCAGAAAAAGCCTTAATTGATAAAATTGTAAATGATGTTGAATCTTGCTTTAACCCAAGTTATACTACTGTATTAACACCAACTGATTTAAATAATTTTACAAATGAATTTAGAACTAACTGGAAAACAGAAATAGAAAAGAATATAAAAAATAAAGTTTACTATAATGATGTATTAAATTCTGGAACTCCAACAACCGCTATTCCTGAATCTTTAATGAAAAAATACTATAAAAATGTTTTTTCAACATTACTTAATAATTATTGTACTCAAAAAGATAAGGATTATGGTCCTTTTGATGAATTTTATGATAATAAAATGAAAGAAATTGTTAATAATTTAGAATGTTTAATAAAAAAATTAAAAATGATTAATGATGGTACACCCTCAAATCAAGTTATAGTTGACAAGAATGAATTATTATATCAAGTTAAATGTATTCAAAATTTAGTTTATAATGGTCTTCGTAATATATTTAGTGATGAAGTATTATTTTATGAAAAATTATACACAATTGCTTATAACTCTGCATATACACCTGGAATACCATCAACTTTTTGTGAAAAAGTAAGAGATGTTGATTATAATTCAAATAAAATTGTCAGATTAAATGCACCATTAAAAAACCCAATACTTAACGTTAGCTGTCCAGATTTAAGTCTTACGTTTAGAATACCAGATCCTATAATTGAGCCATCTGGTAAAATTATTACAAATGCTAGAATTACATCTACAACATCACAATCATCATGGGGTACAACTGGATCCGCATCTGGTTCAACAGCAACATCACCATCACCCTCGCCATCACCATCACCATCACCATCACCC
>JACCDO011417559.1_pt1 | contig 13346 bp, 13 predicted proteins | sample 7446101 | NCBI WGS metagenome assembly JACCDO01 (sample SAMN15323440, study PRJNA562643) | freshwater metagenome | isolation source: river surface water | place: USA:Blue River Watershed | collected 2017-08-16
AAGTTATTCAAAATATATAAATCAAATAAATAAATTAGGCCTAGAAATAAAACATCTAACAGATAAAGAGTTACAACTTAAAACTAACTTTTTCATTGAAAGAGTTAGTAAAGGTGAAGAACTTAATGATGTATTGGAAGAAGCATTCGCCGTAGTTCGTGAAGCATCAGACCGAATTTTAGGACTTAAACATTTTGATGTTCAATTATTAGGAGGTATTATTTTACATGAAGGTAAAATAGCTGAAATGAAAACTGGAGAAGGAAAAACCCTTGTTGCTATTTTACCCTCCTACTTAAATGCACTAACTGGGAAAGGAGTTCACGTCGTAACTGTTAATGATTACCTTGCAAAAAGAGACTCGGAATACGTAGGCCAAGTCCACAAGTTTTTAGGATTAAGTATAGGCTTAATCCAACAACAAATGTCACAAGAAGATAGAAAATTAAATTACTCAAAAGATATAACTTACCTTACTAATAGTGAATTAGGCTTTGACTATTTAAGGGATAACATGGCTACACAATTAGAAGACATTGTACAAAAACCATTTTATTTTTCGATATTAGATGAAGTAGATTCCATTTTAATTGATGAAGCAAGAACTCCCTTAATTATTTCTGGAGCCGGTGATGTATCAGATCAAAAATATTATGTCGCAACGGAATTGGCTTTAGATTTATTTAAAGAACAACATTATGAAATTGACGAAAAAGCAAAAAATATTATCCTCACAGAGGAAGGAATATTAGAAGCAGAAAAGAAACTACAAATACAAGACTTATATGACATACAAAACCCTTGGGCTCCATATGTGTTCAACGCAATAAAAGCTAAAGAGTTTTTTATTAAAGATGTAAATTACATTGTTAAGGATAATGAAATTATCATAGTAGACGAGTTTACTGGTCGAATAATGCCCGGCCGTAGATGGAGCGAAGGTTTACATCAAGCTATAGAATCAAAAGAAAATGTGCCAATTCAAAATGAAACTCAAACATTAGCATCGATAACGTATCAACATTTTTTCTTGTTATATCCTAAATTATCAGGAATGACAGGTACTGCTAAAACAGAAGAAGCCGAGTTAGATAAAATTTATAATTTGGAGGTAACTTGCATACCTACTCATCGTAAAATGATTCGAGAGGATTTTTCAGATTTAGTTTATAAAAATCAATATATAAAATGGAGATCGATAGCGGATGAATGTTTAGACATACACACTTTAGGCAGACCTATCTTAATAGGTACAACTAGTGTTGAAAAATCTGAGTTGCTGTCCACACTATTAAAAGAATATGGAATTCCTCATAATTTACTAAATGCAAAACCTGAAAATTTAAAACGTGAAGCTGAAATTGTTGCTCAAGCTGGACGTTTAGGAGCTGTAACAATAGCTACAAACATGGCAGGGCGAGGAACAGACATTTTGTTAGGTGGTAATGTTAATTACATGGCTAAATCTAGTCTATTAGCGATAGTAGATTCATTATATTCGGAAGAGAAATCTTCTGAGTCTATAAGCAGTGACTTAAAAAACTTAGCTAAATTTTTAGCAAGTAAACTTAATATAACTACTATATCTCGTTTAGACCTAGAAAATCGAATTTCTATAGCATGTGAAAAAACTTTTACTGATGATGAAATCATAATCACATTTCGAGCAATATACTCAATCTTATTAGAAAAATACTCTGAAAATATTGAAACCGAACGAAAAAAAGTTCTTAGTTTAGGAGGCTTACATGTTATAGGAACAGAGAGACACGAATCTAGACGAATAGATAATCAGCTAAGAGGTAGATCTGGACGGCAAGGGGATCCAGGATCTTCAAGATTTTTTCTTAGTTTAGAAGATAATTTATTAAGAATTTTTGGTGGTGACAAAATAATAAATCTAATGAACTCTTTACAATTAGATGAAAGCATTCCTATTGAGTCAAATTTATTAAGTAAAAGTCTTGAATCTGCACAAAAAAAAGTTGAAGCATACTATTATGATTCAAGAAAACAACTATTCGAATATGATGAAATATTGAATTATCAAAGGCAAGCTATCTACTCTGAAAGACGGCGAATTTTAGAATGCAGCAATTTACGAGACTGGATACTGCAATATGGAGAGAGTACTATAGATGATTACCTAAATTATTATATACAAAAAGGCAAATTCGATTTGGAAGAACAAAACAAATTACTCGAGAAAGTAGAAAACTTAATAGGACTTCAATATTCTATAGACAGAGGGCTATTTTCTAGATACTCTATGGAAGAGATGAAGGAAATGTTATATGGTCAACTGCAAATTAGTTATGATCTAAAAGAAAGTCAAATTGATTTAATAGAAAATGGGTTAATGCGTGAATTAGAAAAAGCATTTCTTTTACAAAAAATCGACTCCGCATGGAAAGAACATTTACAACAAATTACAACACTTAGGGAAACAATAGGGTGGCGTGGTTACGGGCAAAAAGACCCACTTGTTGAATATAAAAATGAAGCCTATAATTTATTCGTGGGAATGACAACAAATATTAGACATTCTGTCATCTATTTGATTTTTCGCTCTCAACCTATTTTACGAGCTACTACTTAAAAATTAAATATAATTAAAATACAGATATTATGACTAAAAGAACACTAAGAGGTACAAAAATTAAACGAGCCCGCGTATCAGGATTCCGAGCACGTATAAAAACATCATCTGGAAGAAAAATATTAAAATCTCGACGGGCAAAAGGACGCCACTCCCTAGCTCTTAAATAAAAGACTAAAGTTTCTCTAATCAAATTTATAACGATTTTTAGAGAAAACTTTCAAAAATTTAAACAAGTTTAGTTTTATTTGATTTTATTTTCTGCCATTTTTGCTTTCTTAAAATATTTACTTACTATGACCTTTACTAAAGATTTCAAACTATTATTAAAAGCCAGATATTCAATCTTATATGTAGCAACAACTGAAGAAGAAAGATTAGAATATACAATTCGATCCTGCATAAAAGAAAGTAGCTCTAGATCTATTTATACCTGGGATTTTATTGATGGTTATGTGGGAAACCCAAGTGATAATGGTTTCGCATCTAGAAACCCATTACAAGCTCTTGAGATTTTAGAAAAACTTACACCAGAAAACCCGGCCATAGTAATTTTAAAAGATTTTCACTTATTTTTAACCGATATTTCAATTGCTCGAAAATTAAAAAATTTAGCACGAACTTCTCGAAATCAATCTAAAACAATAGTTATAGTTGCACCAGAAATAAATATACCCGATTCTTTAAAAGAATTCATAACAGTAATAGAATTCAAATTACCCTATCCTGGAGAAATAAAACGTGAACTAATTAGAGTTCAAGAATCCTTGGGTTTTATATTGCCAGAAATATCACAAGATATTTTAGTACGTTCCTGTCAAGGTCTCTCTTTAGAGAGAATTAGGAAAGTCTTGTCAAAAATTATCGCCACCTACAAAGAAATCAATATTGAAAGTCTCGATTTAATATTCACAGAAAAAAAACAAATTATAAGCCAAACTAAAATCCTCGAATTTTGTACTGTAACTGAAACAATGTCAGATGTAGGAGGCTTAAAAAACTTAAAAAATTGGTTAAAAAAACGGTCTGGAGCCTTATCAAAAAAAGCAGAGATCTATGGACTACCCTCTCCTAAAGGTTTATTCTTAATTGGTATACAAGGTACTGGAAAATCACTGACAGCAAAAGTTATTGCAAATGAATGGGGCTTACCATTATTACGACTAGATGTTGGAAAATTATTCGGAGGAATTATTGGAGAATCCGAATCCAAGATGCGTCAAATGATTCAATTATCCGAGGCGATCGCTCCTTGTGTATTATGGATCGATGAAATAGATAAAGCTTTCGGTGGTTTAGATAGTAAAGGCGACAGTGGAACAACAAGTAGAGTGTTAGCAACTTTCATTACTTGGCTTTCTGAAAAAACATCGTCCGTGTTTGTTGTAGCAACTGCAAACAATGTAAATGTATTACCTCCAGAAATAATCAGAAAAGGAAGATTTGATGAAATATTTTTTATAGGCTTACCCAATAAAGCGGAACGAAAATTAATCTTTAAAGTTCACCTAAATAGATTAAGACCAAAATCTTGTCAAAAATTTGATCTAGACATACTAAGCGAAATAACAAAAAATTTTTCCGGAGCTGAAATCGAAGAAACAATTATCGAAGCAATGCATACAGGTTTTAGTGAAAATCGCGAATTTAACATAACTGACTTAATAACAGCTATAGAAAACTGTATTCCTCTTGCGCAAACAAGTCAAGAACAAATTTCATTATTAGAAGAATGGGCCAATTCGGGCCGCGCTAGATTAGCCTCATCTTAAAATAGCTACTTGGATGGATATTCTTAAAAAGAAGAAACCTCCCCAAAAGTCTGGAAAAAATATGCTATAATTATTCAAACAATATATCCAACGAACAGTAAAATTAAACAAAACGCATTTTTCAGATCAGAATGTCGCACTTCACAAAAATCAAAACAGCTCTTACAGACTTGAATTTGCTAAAAAAATCACTTGATGATCTATCAATTAAGTGGAATGCAAATATTAAATCAATGAAAGGATACAAAAATCAAGAACACTTCGCAAATTTAGTAATTAAACAAGGTAATGGATACGATCTTGGTTTTACCTGGAACGGAATGGAGTATCAGCTTATTGCAGATTTACAATTTTGGCAACAGCCTTGGTCTGTGGAAACCTTTTTAGATAAAGTTAGCCAACGTTATGCATATAATGCTATTATCCAAACAACGGAAGTGGAAGGATTCCAAATGATTCAAGAAGTTAATCAAGAAAACGGAAGCATAAAACTGACTTTGCAAAGATGGAATTCATAAATAAATAATTCAAAATGCGGACGGAGAGACTCGAACTCTCACAAGGTTAACTTACTAGAACCTAAATCTAGCGCGTCTACCAATTCCGCCACGTCCGCTTTAATGTCTACAGCAATATATTAACAGAAGTATATAAAAAAGAAAATAAATTTTTAATATGCTTCTAGAATTTCAATTAATAGAAATGTATATAACTTAAGTATTAACAAATATAATACAATGTGCTACAATCATTCTTATCCTCAGTAGCTCAGTGGTAGAGCTATCGACTGTTAATCGATCTGTCGTAGGTTCAAGTCCTACCTGGGGAGCTTATAATATCAATGTGATTAAAATATGACTTCATACATTATGCATAAAATAACATCTCAGTCTTTTATAACTACACGAAAGATATTAAACCTTCTTGGTAACTTACAATTAGCTATCGTATTATTACTATCGTTGGCTTTAATTAGTTCAGTGGGAACCATTATAGAACAAGATAAACCACTAAATTTTTATGAAGTGAATTATCCAAGCCTAAAACCAATGTTTGGTTTTCTAACTTCAGATTTAATTCTTGGCTTAGGGTTAAATCACGTTTACAGTACAATATGGTTTATTTTAATGGTTACTTTATTTGGAGCAAGTTTATTATCCTGTACATTTTCAAGACAAATACCATCATTAAAATTAGCAAAATTATGGAAATTTCTTAAACGTACAACAAAAGGTAGAAATTTCAACGTAACTGTTAACTTAAAAAATGTAAATCTAACTAAATTGTCTTACTTTTTACGACAAAACCAATATAATTGCATACATCAAGGGGAATATTTATATGCCTACAAAGGCTTAATCGGAAAAATAGGACCCATCCTAGTACATGTAAGTATAATTCTTGTGCTTTTAGGATCTATGTACGGAGTATTAACAGGATTTATGTTACAAGAAGTAATCCCAAAGAAACAATTATTTCATCTTCAAAATGTGATAACATCTGGCCCATGGAGCTATATAGACCAAAAATTCCAAGGTTATATAAATGACTTTAAAATTGCCTACACAGATGAAGGCTTAGTAGACCAATTTTATTCAGATGTATCAATTTTAGATTCAAATTTAAAACCTCAATTTAGAAAAACTATTTTCGTAAATGAACCATTAAAAAGTAAAGAACTAACTTTATATCAAACAGACTGGACTATATCGGGTCTTGAATGCTCAATAAACGAATCCAGTGTCATAAACTTACCTCTTAAAGAAATTCAATTAGAATCTAAAACTCGCTTCTGGATAACATCATTACCAATTAGTAAAAATGTACTTCTTGTCATCCAAGATTTAACAGGAAATTATTTAATTTATAACTCAGAAAAAAAATTAATTGGTAAAGGAGAAATTGGAGATTCTATTATATTAGAAGGGCAAACTTTACGTCTTTTAAAAATAATTCCCGCCACAGGTTTACAAATTAAATCCGACCCAGGGATAACGATTGTTTATAGCGGATTTTTATTTCTAATAATAAGTGCAATATTTAGCTATACATCCTATTCACAAATCTGGGCTGTAAAGAAAAATGATCAATTATACATTTACGGCGCAACAAATCGAGGCGTTTATTTTTTTGAAAAAAAGATAATAAACCTTATTACGAATCTTCAACAGTAAAGACAAAAGTTTTAGTTAACTTGTAACAAAACTGATTTTCTTTATTTAAATCTGCAAACGTTATTAAATACAACTTTATATAAGTTATAAAATATGGCTCGTATCATTGTAATTACTTCTGGTAAAGGAGGAGTCGGAAAGACGACAACAACTGCAAACTTAGGAATGGCTTTGGCCCAACTAGGCTACCAAACAGCGCTAGTAGATGCTGATATAGGATTAAGAAATTTAGATCTTTTATTAGGACTTGAAAATAGAGTAATTTATACCGCATTAGAAGTGTTATCTGGAGAATGCAGATTAGAACAAGCATTAATTCGTGACAAACGACAACCTGGATTAACCCTATTACCAGCTGCACAAAACAGAAATAAAGATTCCATGACTAGTGATCAGATGAAATACTTAATAAGTCTAATGGAAAACCAATATGATTATATATTAATAGACTGTCCAGCTGGTATAGAAACAGGGTTCCATAATGCAATTGGACCAGCACACGAAGCTATTGTTGTTACAACACCTGAAATAGCCGCAGTACGAGATGCAGATCGAGTTATTGGGTTATTAGAAGCAAACGGTATTCAAAAAATCAATCTATTGGTAAATCGCCTCAGACCTGCTATGGTCAAATCAAATGACATGATGTCCGTTGCTGATGTTAAAGAAATATTAGCCATTCCGCTATTGGGTGTTATTCCAGAAGATGAATGCGTAATAATATCTACTAATAGAGGCGAACCTTTAGTATTAGAAAAAAAATTATCTCTTCCTGGTCTAGCCTTTGAACACACAGCGTCTCGGCTGGATGGTCAAGAAATTGAATTTATCGATTTTGATCTATATAGTAAAGGTCCATTCACTCGCTTACGAAACTTCTTTCTTGGATCTTCTACAAATTAAGTAAATAATTTAAGAACTTGTATGATTACAGAATTTTTTGAACGAATATTCTTAAATGACAAAAAAGGTAGTCGAGATGACGTCAAAAGACGTCTGAAACTAGTACTTGCTCATGATAGATCGACTTTAAATGCCTCAACATTAGAAAAAATGCGAAAAGAAATTCTTATTGTCGTTTCTAAATATGTAGAACTCGATACAGATAGTTTAGAATTCTCCATACGAACAGATAACAGAATGACAGCCTTAATTGCAAATTTACCGATACGTAGAATACTACAGGTTGAGGAAACAACATAAAAATAAAAAGAGAAATTTATTTAATTTCTCTTATAACAAACTTAAAAAGTTGAAATGGAATAAGAATTCCAAGCCAACTGTTGCAAACTAGAATTACGTCGCAGAGGTCGAGTCACTAATTCTAATACATCTTTAGAGTTGGCAAACCCATGTATTTGAGCAAATGTAAACTCTACAGACCATTTAGTATTAATACCACGAGCTTCTAAAGGATTTGCATGAGCCATCCCAGTTATTACTAAATCCGGTTTTAAATGTCTGATTCGGGTTAATTGACTATAATTATCGGGTTTTTCTACAATCAAAGGAATTTTTACACCCATCTCATTACATGTTTTTTCGAGCAAAAGTAATTCACTAGCCTGGTAACGTTTATCCATATATGGTATCCCCACTTCATGTACAATCATACCGCACCGAATTAAAAACCGTGCCAGAGAAATTTCAAGCAAATTATCTCCCATAAAAAACACAGACTTATTAACGATTAACTCTAAATACTCTTCTAAAGATTTCCAAACTTTTTTCTCCCGTTCTTCCAACCCTTTCGGTTCAATAGAAAATACACTACAAATCTTTTCTAACCAAGCTCGAGTTCCATCTGGACCAATGGGAAAGGGAGCACCTATTAATTTTGTCCTTCTACGTCTCATCAAAGTAGTAGCAGTTCTACTTAAATAAGGATTAACCCCACATACATAGCATGTATCATCAATAGAAGGAAGTTCTGTATATCTATTCGAAGGTAACCAGCCACTCACTCGAATGCCTTGCTTTTTTAATTCTAAAGTTAGTTGATTAACTATAGAATCAGAAACCGAACCAAATAAAATTAATGGGGGATGCTTAATATAAGCCAAATCTGAAGAATCCTTAAACTTAGAAGCCCCTTCAGGGCATTTTTGAGCCATCGCCGCTAATACAGTATCTTCACCTTGGGTAAATGCATAATCTAATCCATTTGCTCGAGCTACAACAATAGGAACAGAAATTTCAGCTTCCAATTTCGGTGCAATTCCTTCCAAGTCCATTTTTATTATTTCTGTAGTACATGTACCTATCCAAAAAATTACACTTGGGTTTCGATCTTTTTTTATTTGAAGACAAAGTCGTTTTAACTCTTCATAATCGCTAAGCTTAGCAGATATATCACCCTCTTCAAGCTCTGCCATTGCATATCTAGGCTCTGAAAAAATCATAACGCCCATGGCATTTTGCAAAAAATAACCACACGTTTTAGTGCCGATAACTAAAAAAAAACTATCTTCTATCTTTTGGTAAAGCCAAGAAACACAACTTATAGGACAAAATGTATGATAATTACCCGTTTCACATTCAAACGTTAAATTGCTTTTTTGCTCTTCAGATTTCGTAGACAAATTCATTTTATTAAATATATATATATATTAAATCAAAAGTAATTCCAAAGAAGAATCCAAAGTTTCTTCGGTAGTATTAGTATTTTTTTCTCCAGGAGTAAGGTAAAAATCAGATAATAAACTAAATAATTCTCGATCAGCTGCCTCATTTGGAACAACTCCCTCTGGTTTAGCAATTATCTGATCAGCAATGTTTAAATAATAATCACATACATAAGTAAGAGAATTATCCAACTCTGACATTTCAAATAAACTTTTACCTTTTACACGAGATACCCTAATATCTTCTATTAAAGGCAACACTTCTAATATTGGCATTGGAACCGCATCTACATACTTTTCAATTAAATCTCGCTTTGCAGTTCGATTACCTATAAGTCCAGCTAAACGTAAAGAATGCGTTCGAGACTTTTCTCTAACCGATGCAGAGATACGATTTGCCGCAAATAATGAATCAAAACCATTATCAGTGACAATTAGGCAATAATCTGCATAATTTAAAGGAGCAGCAAAGCCACCACAAACTACATCTCCCAAAACATCAAACAAAATAATATCATACTCATCAAAGGCATTTAATTCTTTCAAAAGCTTAACAGTTTCTCCAACTACATAACCACCACAACCAGCGCCTGCTGGTGGGCCACCAGCTTCTACACAATCAACTCCAGCATAACCTTTGTAAATAACATCTTCTGGCCATACATCTTCATAATGGTAGTCCTTAGCCTGTAAGGTATCAATAATCGTTGGAATTAAAAAACCCGTTAACGTGAAAGTACTATCGTGTTTTGGATCACATCCAATTTGCAAAACTTTTTTTCCTCTCTTTGCTAAAGCAACTGAAATATTACAACTAGTAGTAGATTTCCCGATACCCCCTTTTCCATAAACTGCAAGTTTCACGTAATTTTCCTCCCCTAATTTTATACTAACAGTCTAATACAAATAAATACGAAAATCTTATTTATAATAAGAACTTTACCAAAAAATAAAAGATGTATAACAAAGATACATCTTTTTACCTTAAGAGTCAGTCTGAGAAGATGGAGTTATGGATTCATTACTAAACACGAAACTCGTAGCACCACCATTAAGAAGAGACTTGGCAAGTGAGATGGCCTTCTTTGCCTGAATCTTAGCAGTATTATTCCAATTTGCAAATCTAGAATTTCGTTTTGATTTTGAATTACGTTTTTTAGGTACAGCCATTTTTATTTTTTTTTATTTTATATATTAAATAATATGTAAACTCATAGGTCCAAACTAAACTAATTTAATTACCTGTAAAAGATGAAATTAAAAATATACCATATATTATATAATTTCATCTTTCAATTAATAAAGTTATATTTATCTAGACCCTAGACGATTTAACTGTCTTAATGCAATTCTAGCAATATTAAAAACTGCCCAAGATGCTGCTGCCAATACAGGAAAAAGAACTATTATAAGTCGCACGTCCATGAAACAATCCTATGATTATATCTTTCTTAAATATTATAACGAATGATATAGTCAGAGGGTGTATTTATAAGATAGAATTTCATTATCTTTATAAATAAATATTGTCATAATTATAAAAATTAAGAAAATTTTGTTTTTTATACACACTTTTCAGCATTCAATAACAACTACTTATCATATAAAATAATTTGATGCACAAATATGATAGATTTACCGTTTACTCTGGATCAATTACGAATACTAAAAGCAATCGCATCAGAAGGAAGCTTTAGAAAAGCTGCAGATAGTTTATATATTTCACAACCTGCAGTTAGTTTACAAATACATAACTTAGAAAAACAACTTAATGTATTAATATTTGATCGCGGCAATAGAAGAGCACTGTTTACAGAAGAAGGAGAAATGTTACTTAGATACGGAAATAGAATATTAGCCTTGTGTGATGAAACTTGTAGGGCAATAGACGACTTGCATAATTTACAAGGTGGGACTTTAATAATAGGAGCAAGCCAGACAACTGGAACCTATTTGATGCCCAGACTAATTGGTTTATTTCGCCAAAAATACCCACAAGTGGCTGTGCAACTTCAAGTCCACTCTACTCGTCGTATTGCTTGGAGTGTCGCAAACGGGCACGTAAATTTAGCAATAATAGGAGGAGAAATTCCTTTGGAATTAAAAAGTACTCTTCAAGTCACTTCCTACGCTGAAGATGAACTAGCTTTAATTTTACCAAAATCTCATCCATTTTCAATTTTAACAAGCATACAAAAAGAAGATTTATATAGATTAAGATTTATAGCCTTAGATAGACAGTCTACGATTCGAAAAGTAATTGACAAAGTATTAAGTCAAAATGGAATCGATAGTACTAGATTCAAAATCGAAATGGAATTAAATTCAGTGGAAGCAATAAAAAATGCTGTTCAATCTGGATTAGGGGCCGCTTTTGTGTCAGTCTCTGCAATTGCCAAAGAGCTTGAACTAGGTGTTTTGCATTGGTCAAAAATCGAAGGGGTAGTAATAAAACGAACACTTTCTATAATAATTAATCCAAAAAAATATAGATCCAAAGCGTCAGAAGTGTTTAGTAAAGAAATTCTGACTTTATTTGTGTCTTCATATACTAGTGATTAAACCAATACCAATTTATGAATAAAAAAACACAATTAAAAAATATTTTTTCCAAAATTTATTTAAAAATATACTTAGGAAAAAAACAATCAAACGATAACTTCTTTTTTTTAGATTTAGTAAGGGAAGAAATAAAAATAATTATATTAACAACTGTAACTAAAGAGTGTGAACAAGTACTAAATTTCCTACTGAGCAAAGGAAAAAATAACCTAGAGATAGAAGAAGCAATAGATCTTTTTTTTAGATTAATATTAGTTTCAGCAAAAAATAAAATTCTAACTAAGTTAAAGTTGGAACCACCAAAATATATACAAAGTATAAAATTAAAAAAAAATTGGCTATTAAATTTAATAGAATTTGAAAATTACGGATCTTTTTTATTTATAATTAACAGCCTATCTTATGCAAAATTTAGAACAACAAATTCAGAACTGGTAACACTAAAATTTCTACTTGAACACTTAATTCTAAAAATAAGCGAATTAATCATATACGATATTTTTCTAACGAAAAAATTTCCAACTAAACTATTAATTGCATATAGTATCGATGAATTATTGTTTAGATCATATATGACTAAAATACCTATGTATTTAATGTGGAAACTAAACATCAATACAATCATAGTCCAGAATAAACAGAGCGAGATTTTGAAGACTATAATAACGTTTACCAAAACTGGACTAATAACAAAGAGGCTGATAATAGAAAATTCTTATTCTATTTTAAACTTAAATAAATTCATTATTAATGGTCCACTAAACGTATTAGAAAATATACTTTTTTCCATACTCCAAGTTTTGGCTAAAAGCTAAAACAATCTTAGTATTGAGCAGGATAAACACTTAACTTCTTACCTAATTTCCCAGATCTTTCGAAAACTACTTTACCATTCACAAGGGAATAAAGTGTAAAATCACGACCTATACCAACATTAGTGCCAGGTTTAAATTTAGTACCTCGTTGGCGAACTAATATATTCCCAGCTAATACAATCTCACCACCATACCTTTTAACTCCAAGTCTCTTAGCATTAGAGTCGCGTCCATTTCTTGTACTACCACTACCTTTTTTATGAGCCATAGTTAAATTATAATTTTAATTATTGAATACCTATTTTAGGGTAATAAATTTACCATCTAAAGAAATATTGTTTATCATTACTCTTGTTAAATTATCCCTGTGACCCTGCTTTTTCCGTGTTTTTTTCTTTGGTCGCATCTTATAAACAATAACTTTTTTAGTTTTAACATGACCCAAGACTGTTGCATCAACAAAGGAATTATTCAGACAAGGCTGACCTACAGTGATATTACCATCATTCGAGACTAATAATACTCTAACTAAAGATATATTAGCACCAGGTTTTAAATTTAAATGATTAAAATCGTAAAATTTACCGGGCTCAACCCAGAACTGCTTTCCGCTTACTTCGACTATTGCATAATTCATATTCGTATAGATTTGTGTTGAATTTACCAACAAGATAAAAATAAATTTTACCTTGGCACTGTGCTAGGTTCCCATAGGGCATCCCCTATAGTATTATCGCCGCTGTACCGTTTCACAACCGAGTTCGAGATGGGTCGGAGTGGTTCCAATACGCTATTAGCAC
>JACCDO012375583.1_pt1 | contig 13346 bp, 9 predicted proteins | sample 7446101 | NCBI WGS metagenome assembly JACCDO01 (sample SAMN15323440, study PRJNA562643) | freshwater metagenome | isolation source: river surface water | place: USA:Blue River Watershed | collected 2017-08-16
CTCGAAACTTACAGATGATTCTTCGGTCGGTGTGATTCGATTTTCTCCAAGCGGAGAGTTTCAGCCTAATCGACGTTTTTCTGTGGGTGGAACTTTTAATTTTGATTCTGTTCGCTTATCGATTCCAAACGAAATTGAAAGTGTTCCGGAAAGTGGTCTGTCGGACCAAATCATATGGGGTGAGTTTCGATTTTTCGACAAACCAGGCGCCAGCATTGGCCTGGGTATAGTTGCTAAGTTTCCTTTATACACTAACCCCAGCTTGGCAGACTTAGACCCAGACAACCCTCCTCCCACAGCGTTCCTAGGCGACGCTCAAACCGACATTACGACTTTAATCACAACAGAGTTTTGGAGTAATTATAGTCTTAGAATTCGGGCTAACTTGGGATACACCGCGCGTTTTTCGGGATTCGGATCTGAGTTACCATTTTTACTGAGCCTAGGATATGTGACACCTAAAGTGGATTTTGATTTGGGTCTTAGAGGAAATCTAGCACTTAAAAAAGTCACTGACCCAATCAGTCCAGAATCAGAAAAACTAAACGACCTAAGAGCGACATTTAAAGACTCAAGATATGCTTTGTCGGAAAATCCTTGGGTGCTGATAATTGAACCTAAGTTTGAGTTTTGGCTAACTCCAACTTGGGCCTTTCAGTTTAGATACGCTTACACATGGATGGGCAATAGAAGTGCTTTGTTTAACGAATTTCTTGGTGGCGTTGTTTACAGATGGGCACAGAAAAAATCTAACCGTCAGAAGACTTTTCAACAGGTCGATATCTCTACCGATCAAGAGGCAGGAACCTTTCAGGCCGAATCACAGAGTAAGAGTTTAGAACCCAAGGCGGTCGATCCGGAGGCCATTAAAGAAGGAAGCGATGAAGAGTTTTTCTAACTCTTTTCTGACTGTCTGATTTCAGAGTAAATTCCCCACCCTCTGGCAACTGCAGTTTGCAGTGATCCTGCACAAACAATGAGAAGCGAGGCCTTAACAACCGAGTGGGTTGGTAAATACATTTCAAATATTGGAGACAATGGCATAAAAATAGAAAAAATAATCATTCTTTCTGCGCGTTGAAAAAAGCCTCTGGAGCCGCCTTTATCGAAGCCCAAACCTTCGGCTCGAGCTCTGCAATAACTTACAATTTGTGAGGCCATCGCTGCACCAAAAGTAACCCAGTACCATAGAGTATCAGTTCTAAAATACCAAAGAAGTCCGCCAAACATCGCAGCTTCTGAAACTCTATCTAAAGTTGAGTCAAAAAAAGCTCCTGACTTAAGACTAATTTTTTTAGCTCTGGCCAACATTCCGTCGTAAACATCGCAGGTTGAGGCCAAAATAACCATCCAACCTCCAAGACCGAATTCGCCAACCATAAAAAACCCACCGGCCGCTATAGAGAAAACAAGACCCCAAAGCGTGATTGAGTTTGGCGACACATCCCACTCAATGAGTTTCTTTTTGAGGGGTTCCATCATGAAATACCAAAACTCTCTAAAAAAGGCGTTGCTAATAAAGCTTCTTGGTCGCCTTCTAGTTTCTTCGGAGATCTGCTGGTGGGGATATATAAAAATAGCAAAATAAATACACAGCATAATTACTGCTGCGTTGACCGACATTAGTATCCAAAAGTCGCGATTCACGAGTGTCCCTCAAGCATAGAATCTATGTTTATCCGATTTTTCCCTTGGGTCACTAAAAAAACTGACAACTTTAAAACAACTCTGTTTTTTTTAAATTCATCCTATAGGTATTCGCTTGTTCCGTGTCTTTCACACACTCGAAGAGGGCAATACCCAGTTCGAGAACTTGTTTTGCAGCACCCTCTCTTTGAAAAAGATCACTGAACCCAGCAACCATTCCGTTACATTCGCCGTTTTGTAAAGCTACTCGAATTTTTTCTACCTTTGCAGGCGAATCCTCAAAGAAAAGCACCGAATCCAAATTACCAAGCCATAACTTTCTTAAAAAGATGCACATGGTGTTTTGCTTTGATTGGGCTTTACACTCGAAAGCTTCTGAGACTTTCTGAACACCTGTTATAAGTCTTGATCTATCTTGGGTTGAAGCGACAACCTCTAGGTATTGTCTAAGCAAAAGCGTGCTCTCGATCTTATGGCTCAGAAACTTCTCGAACCATATTTCTTCTAGCTCAGGAGTGCCTTGGCTTGAAATGTAGTTTAATGAGTTCGACCAAAACTGCGTAATGTCGGGTGTGATTTTTTTTGCTTCTGCAAATCTACAAACAAAAACATTGGAGAGTAAAAATAAAAAAAGCCCAGAGACTAAACAAGTCTCTAGGCTTTTAAACAATCTCATGAATACTGTTTAGTTTTTTGTACCAAATTTTTCAAGGAGCATTGTGAGTGGCCCCATTTGAGTATCGAACACAACTTTCAACATTCCGTCCAACACAACATCAACAGGGTTTAGCCAAGCCTGAATTGTGGTCTCTTGACCTTGAGCAACAGTTTTAGCTTTAATGTACATACATTCAAATTTTCCTGCGGGAACTGTGACTTCTGTTTCTTTTTGTTCAATAATTTCAAACTCAGAATCTTCGCCACCTTGTTCTTGGGGTTCTCCGTTAACGATCACTTCCAACACTTTTCCTGAAGCGCGATCATAAAGAACTTCAGTTTTTTGATCTTGGCCCATCAATGAAATTTTTGTTTCCAACCAAACAGCATTTCTTTCTTTATCTTCTTTGGTTGCTTCTTTAGAGCCTTTTCCACCACCAAACAAAAACTCAACTTTAATCTTGTGGTAATCGCCCACTTTCCAGTTAATTAAGTTAGCCTGTGTTTGTGCAATGTCAGCAGCTACAAACGCTTTCATCACGTTTGATAGATCGATGCTTGGCATTTGAGCCTGTGCCAAACCATTCGATAATCCCAAAATAAGGGTTATTCCTATAAGATATTTTTTCAATTTCGTGTCCTCCCGAAAAAAGCAAAGAATGATTTCTTGCCCTATTGGGTAACAGTTTACATCCGACACTGACCGCGTAAAGAAACGATGCACAAAAAAAAGACACCCGGACCCTTTTTCAAGGGCCCGGGCCTTCTACACATTTAATCCCAGGAACTGCTGTCTTTAAACTGTTGTCTTACCAGTTGCCTAATAACCGTTGCTTAATCTTGAGCAAATAACTTTGCTCGTCCCTAGGCTGTGTAGAAATTGATATTAAAAATTAAGAACTCCTCTAAGCTGAAATCCCCAAGTTGTTTGTGCAGATTCACCAAAGGCTTTTCCTGGAAACAAGGTTCCAAGGGCATAACTCATATAAAAGTTCTTGTACCACTGCTGCTTCAAATGAATATCAACTTCAAATCCCAAGTTAGACGAAGTTTCAGAACTAACTCGACCTAAACGAGCAAAACCAATATCTGATCCCAAAACAAGTTTGTCTTTATCGAATCCGTATGAAAATCTTGTTTTTGCAACAATAGCTCCATTGCCACCACTGCCGGTAATACTATTTCCGACTGCACTGGCACCCTCACTGCCACCTCTGACCATTCCTAGATCAGACTGTGCTTGTCCTACAGTTTGCTTAAACAAAACCAAAAAGGGTTGATAATTCGGATTAAAAACAAACTGTCCTTCAGAATTTGCACTCGCGTATCCAAAATCAATACCGAAAGTCACGGGCCCCGGCATATAGTCTAGCTGTACCAATGTACCAATTTGAGATTTTCGATTATCCTGACCAACAGTTGCAAGCTCTGCGCCCGCCTGAAAATTTCCCCACCTACGTGTCGAGTAAATTGAAAAATCATGGGATGAGTTCAAGCCCAATCCACTAGAAGCAGATCGAATATTTCTAGAATACAACAAACCCACCTCAAGAAGGCTTTCTGGGTTTGTATAATCTAACGAGAACTCATAAGTTTCGCCGTCATCGCCATCCCAATTTAAGGATCCTTCTTTGGATTTCTCGTATCCAATATTGAATCCCAAATTTCCGATAAGCGCCTGAAAACCTACTCTGTCTACAGTGGTAGAAAAATCCTGAAGAGGATCGGTGCCAGAATCATAAACAAGTCCCAGACCCCAAGATTTGGGTTGTCGACCCACTCTCAAAAGTCCCCAGTCACTAGCCCATTCTAAATAGGCCTTTCTTAAGTCAACGAGTTGAGAGTCGTCAGACAACGATTGACTTCTATCTAAGGCTGTTCCGAATTCGGGTGGATAGCTATCGCCGGAATTAGAATTTAACAATCCGAATTCGGTTTTAATTGTAAATCGATCATCAATTAAAACGTCTGGGCGAATTAAGAATCTATTTTCCCAGAACGTCGAAGTATTTCCCGCACCCTCTCTTACACCCGTTGCCAAATCTAGATTACTAAACAGATTTGAACCAAATCTATAGTTACCAGACAAAGACAAAGTTGCAGAAAAGGTTGTTGTTGATAATAGCAAACATGATAAAGAAACGACTTTTTTCATGTGCAGAAACTTATGTTTGTTCATTTTTTATTGCATCCTAAATTAAAAAAAACTTTATCTCGGTTCTCGCCGAAAAAATCGGGGGAGAGTTGATTTAATCCGGCGAGTACCGAGAAGCCAATTGAAGCTGAAGTGTTTTGAGTCGCACCAAACCTCATTGTACTTTTAACTGATCCCAACACTGACAATCAAAATACGTTACAATACATGTATTGTCAGACACAAATATTTGACACATTGTTTTTTTCAGTCACCGTGTGTCACGTTTTATAAAAATCATTTCTGTTTTTTGCGGCGCAAAAGTTATTATTCAAAAAGTCGAATATTTTAACTGAAGGAATTTATGCTCAACCTAAAAAAAATTTTCACACTTAGTTTTGTCTTTGTACTTTTGCTTACAGGTTATTTTGCATTTTGGATTTATCAAATCGATAGCGAATGGTCTCCCCTAATAGAAACGCGAATCCAAGAGAGGCAAAGTTTTTCTTCGATTAGAGTGTTTGCAAATGACAAAGACGGACAACAAAAATGGTTGAGCTCTTTCACGGCTGGACGAATTGAAGAACGATTGCCTTTGAAGATTTCAGATCTACCTCCACTTCTTGTCCAATCTATAGTTGTACTTGAGGATCCCCGGTTTTTAGAACACGGCGGATTTGATATCACAGGTATTTTGCGAGCAGCCTTGGTCAACATCGCATCAATGCGGTTTTCACAAGGTGGTAGCACCATAACCCAACAACTTGTGAAAAATGTTTTTCTCACCCAAGAAAAGACTTTAAAACGCAAATTCACCGAAATCGTATTGGCCGCACTCATAGAAAATCGTTTTTCAAAAGATGAAATTTTAGAAGCCTACATGAACGAGGTTTACTTAGGTCAAATCGGCAGCGCCGAAATACATGGCGTGGGTCGAGGTTCGGAGTACTACTTCAACAAAAAAGTGAATGAATTAGAGTTACATGAAGTCGCGCTTATTGCTGCCATGATTGCGGGCCCCGGATATTATTCGCCGTGGAATGCCACAGAGAGAACTCGCGCCAGAAGGGATAGGGTTCTAAATACGCTGTTCGAAAGCCAGCTCATTTTAGAAAGCGAGCTAAAGAACGCAATCAACCAAGCCTTACCCACAAAATCCGAAAAAGTCTCGGGCACTAAAGCCCCTTATTTGCTCGATGCTCTCAAACCTCAGTTGTTAGAAGTCTTTGATGAAAAAAATATTCTAAAAGGCGGCTTCGATCTGACTCTGGGTTTGGACTTGGATTTACAGGAAAAGGCCGAAAGAAAACTAAAAGACTGGTCTCAAACAGTGGATCCTCAACAGCAAGCTCTTATTGTCGCTGCCGACCCCCAAAGTTGTCTTATTAAAATCTATGTTGGCGGAACAAATTACGGACTCACCCAGCTTGATCGCATTCGACAATCCAAACGGCCCATTGGATCACTTATTAAACCACTAGAACTCGAACCCCTATTGGATTCAGAAATCAATCTTGCCACTGGATTAGACGACTCCCCATTTGAGTGGACCTATGACAGTGGCCGGGGAAAATGGAAGCCCGAGAACTACGACAAAAAATATCGTGGCTTAGTTTCGGTCAGAAAAACAATTGAGCAGTCTTACAACGTTCCAATTGCAAAGTTATTTTTCAAATTAAATCCCAATGGATTGCTAGGAGACCTTCTGTCACCCTTGAAAGTTTTTGATTTCGAAATCCCAGAAGACCGAGCCTTACCCTCTGCAATACTTGGCGCGATAGAGCAAAGACCTTGGGAGGTCTTAAATGCCTATGTGAAACTGACTCGAAGAGCTATGGGCCTATCAAGCGACGCCGCTGACTTAGACTGTCGTCTATCGTTTATAAAAAGCACCACACTCCAAGATGACTTAATTGGTTCCCCCGAAAACACAACAGATCCAGAGGAGTCTTTTCACTATGAATCTGCCCGCCTTGTGGTGGCCTCACTTGAAGGGGCAGTGAGAAGAGGAACTTCTGCAGCACTAGGAGCAAAACTTTCGCCCAATCAACCCTGGGCAGGCAAAACTGGAAGCAGCTCTGACTTGAGAGATGCTTGGTATGTTGCAATGTCGCCACACTTGGTGCTTTTGGTTTGGACCGGAAGAGACGACAACGAGAAAACCACCTTTTCAGGCGCTACCGGCGCACTTCCTTTAGTCACGGATTTGATTCAATATTTTGCTACTCAGAAATCTCCAGAGACCTGGCAATGGCCGATGCCAAAAAAACTTGAATGGCACCCGGTTCATTCTCAAAAGCTCTGCCGGCCGTCAGAAACAACTGAGCTCATATTAAAAAGCCAGAAGCCAGAGCCCACCCTAACAACTCCTCCTCCCGCATCTTTCGAATGGGAAAATCAGAGTTATTATTATGAGCTCTTTAAAAACGGAGTGTTTCCTCCGTTTTGCGAAGAACTACCTAAGTGATTTTTTCAATCGTAAATTCGAATAACCCGTGTTCGCCAAAATTTTCTTTAGTGGAATGATTATCTCGATCTACACGAGTCACTTCGAGCGCCAGTGTTTCTCCAGAAATAATTCCTCTTTTTTTGGCCTCTTCACTCATAATAGCTTCGACTAGTGAGCCAGGGTTAGAAGTCCACTGAATTCGAATGCGATCAGCCAAGTGAAATTTCAAGTCTTTTCTTGTTTGCTGAATTCGATTCACGCATTCTCTCTGTATGCCTTCCTTAATTAACTCTGGGCTGAGCTGAGTATCCAACTCTGCCACGAGTCCTCTCTCTGACTGCGCAAATTTTCCAGGTTTAGCTTTTCGAACAACTGTGATGTCATCTACGCCAAGTTCAAAGCCCAAAACACTCGCTGACTTTTTAGATTCAAATGCAGAAATTTCAGCGGGACCCCATTTTTCCAATTCAGCCTGTATAGCTTTCATGGAGCCTCCCACCTTTTTCCCAATAACTCGATGATTCGGCTTAACGCTTTCCTCTACCAAATCACTAGCTTTAGCCACATACGAAACAGATTTAATATTAAGTTCGTCTTTTATAAGATCTATCATTCCATCGATCCAGGAAATCTGTTGTGCCGTGACTCCTGCAACTCTTAAACTTTGCAATGGCTGCCTTATGCCAATTTTGGCTTCGGCCCTCAAAGAACGACCTAAGACAATTATTCTTTTTGCCAACTCAATTTTCTGAACGAGCTCGATTTCAGACTGGGCAACACTACCAAATCCAAACTCCTGCTGATGCACACTTGTAGGCATTTGGGACAATTCGTTCATAGACTGCGACCTGAGTGCAGAATAAATAATCTCAGCAAAAAATGGCAGGAATGGAGCCATCAAAATAGAGAGCCTATTCAAGCAAGACCATAAGGTAAAATAAGCCGAGCTTTTTGAATCAAAATTTTCCTGTGTATTTTCAGCCCAGAAACGATCTCGATTGAGTCGAATGTACCAATTCGTTAAGTCATCAATTAACGACACCAACACTGGAGCCACTTCGCTTAGCTCGTATTTTTTCATGTAGTCGTCTACAAGCATTTCAGTTTGAGCCACGCGAGCTAAAATCCATTTATCTAAAATCGGTGTCTTGACTGGCGGCTTAGTTTTCTGAATTTTTTCTACAGTCCAGCTATCGATATTAGCGTACGATGCAAAAAAGCTATACGCATTCCAAAGTGGGAGCATCACTGCCCTCATGAGTTCAACAAGGCCTTTCTCGCTAAACCGCAAATCCTCAGCATGCATTGCAGGGGACTGCATTAAGTACAATCTCAGCGCATCGGCGCCATACTTTGAAAATATCTCATTGGGGTCGGGATAGTTTCTGAGTCTTTTACTCATTTTTTTCCCGTCTTCAGCCAAAACCATTCCATTCACAATGCAATTTTGAAATGCTGGCTTCCCAAACAGTGCCGCCGCCAAAACGGTCAGCGTATAAAACCATCCACGAGTTTGATCTAATCCTTCAGCAATAAAGTCTGCGGGAAAACACTTTTCAAAGTTCTCTTTGTTCTCAAAGGGGTAGTGGGACTGTGCGCATGGCATTGATCCACTTTCAGACCAACAATCCAAAACCTCTGGAGTCCTCTTTAGTGATTTTTTGGCGCTACATTTTGGACAATCAAAATTATCTTGATCAACAAAATGCATATGCAAATCATCAAATTCTTTTTTTCCAAGTTTGTTCAACTCGGCTCGACTTCCAACAACCTCAACATGTTTACAGCTTTGACATTTCCAAACCGGAATTGGAGTTCCCCAAAAACGGTTTCGAGATATACACCAATCACGAGCGTTTTCGATCCATTTGCCGAAACGTCCGGTTTTAATATGCCCCGGCACCCAGTGTATTTTTTTATTGTTCTCGATCATCACCTCTTTGAGGTTTTCAACTTTCACAAACCAACTCGAGATAGCTTTATAAATTAATGGAGTGTCTGAACGCTCGCAAAAGGGGTATGCGTGCTGCAGAACATCCTGTTTAAACAATCTGTTGGAGTCTTTTAGAACTTTGATAATTGTTTTATCAGCGTCTTTTACAAAAACGCCCACTATCGAACTGAGTCTAGGATCTTTAGTCACTTCAGAAGTAAAACTTGCTTGCATGTCGGTTGGATCAACCAAAGAGATTTTCTCTTTAGCACAAACAAAATAGTCGTCCTCGCCAAAGGCTGGAGCCATATGCACAAGACCAGTGCCTTCTTCTGCGGCAACAAAGTCTCCGGCCACGACCCTGAAAGCATTTTCTTTTTTTCTAGTTTCGTCTTGATACAAACTAAAAAGTGGTTCGTAGTTTGATCCGATTAATGAAGCGTTTGAAACATCGTTTACAAAATTTTCGGCGAGTCCCCATTTTTCCGCTAGATTTTTAGCCAGTATAACGAACTCTAAGTCGCCAAGTGGTTTTGCTAGTTTGTACCTGGCGTAGCTAACCACAGAACTATCAGGATGAATCGCGACGGCCAAATTTGAAGGCAGTGTCCAGGGAGTGGTGGTCCACACGAGCAGTGCAGTTTTCGAAACCTCGGATTTAGAAATTTCCGCACCTTTGAACTGAGTTAGCGGTAAAACCACCGCAATCGCTGGATCTTGAACATCTTTGTAGTTCAAAGACGCTTCAAAGTTAGATAGCGGAGCCGTTAATCGCCAACTGTAAGGAACAACTTTTTTTCCTTCGTAAATTAATCCCTTGTTCCAAAGTTCTTTGAAAACCCACCAAACAGATTCCATGAACTCGGGATCCATGGTTTTATAGTCGTTCTCCATATCGATCCAACGACCCATACGATCGACAACTTTTTTCCACTCTTCGGTGTAACGAAGTACAATTCCTCTGCAAGCCTCGTTGAATTTTGCAACTCCATAATCCTGAATTGCAAGTGACCCCGATAGACCCAAAGTTTTTTCCATTTCAAATTCAACCGGAAGACCATGCGTGTCCCATCCAAATCTTCGGGGCACACGATAACCTTTCATCGTCCAAAATCGTGGAACGATATCTTTGATAGTTCCGGCCAACAAATGTCCATAATGGGGAAGACCTGTGGCAAAGGGAGGTCCGTCATAAAAGAAAAAAGTGGGTTTGTTTTTTTGCTCATCAACGGTCTTTTCAAAAATGGATCGCTTTTTCCAAGACTCTAGAACTTTTAGTTCGAACTGAGGAAAGGAATAATCATTGCCATATTCCGGAAATTTTTTATCAAGACTCATATTTAAATCCATTCTCCACGTTCCAAATCACTTTTGTTTTGACTCGCTGAACCTAACAAAATTTCTCGATTTTGGTCTATTTTTTTTGAGGTTTCTTTATACCACATGGGATTCAATTTTTTTGATATGTTTTTTTTGTCGATTTCACCGGTATCAAAGCACGCCACGACCTCGATTCGGCCCTTTAAATCTCTCGGTGTACCCAGAACTCTAAAGTGGTTTTTTTCGACACTAACGGTTTGTTTGGTTAATGCTGTATTTGCTCGAGTTAAAAAAATAAAGGAAGCCGATAGAAATCTAAAATCTACACCCATAGCTTTGTGAGCTTTGACCCACTCTCCATCCTGAGAGTCTTGTGCTGGTGGACGAAAATTAAAATGACACCAATTTGATTCGCCTGAATCTGCTATTTTACACTTTAAAGAGTGGGGACATGGACCCAACACCTGAAATTCCGGATTTTGATTTAGAAATCGATTTCTAAAATGAACCAAATTATTAGAATCCGTTTGTCGACCAGATTCAACCATAACAACTAAATCGGCGCCTTGAGCCAGCTTTAAAATTTCTAACAAATGATTCTCTGTAACTTTTTCATTTAGGACGTGGCTCATCAAAAACACTTTCAGCTCATCTGAGTGAGTCGATTTTTCCCATTTTGAAAAACTAGAAAATTCTATTTTTTGGTTTTCAAATGTCGAACGTATAGTTTTTTGAGCATACTCAATTGCAAGCTCTGAGTGATCGTGTAAATAAAAATGAAAATTCAAATCATTGGCCAAACTTTTGGCCACGGTACTTGCAAAGGTCCTAGCAAAAGTCCCCGGCCCGCATCCCCAGTCTCCGATGTGTATTTTTTTAGCTCCACGCAAACGCTCCACAAGCTGGGGATTTCTTTTAAATACATCTGCAAGAATAAACGAAATTTTATTTTCATTTCGCCGACCAAAAAACTCGTCATACACTTTTAAGGTGGTTACTGAATCCCAATAGTTTCCCTGTATGCCTTGCGGGTTTAAAAAGTTCTGCCTTAACGCCTTAAGCGTTTCGATGCGATTCATATTAAATAATATGATTATCAATTCCTTAAGGATTAGCAAAATCCCAAAATGCACTGTAGAAACGAAATATATGAAAAAAGTCTACACATTGATATTTGGACTCGGAACATTTGTGACCGCCTTAGACCAATGGAGCAAAAACGTTGCTTTAGATAACCTACAAACATTGGGACAAACCATTCCCTTTTTAGACGGCTTTCAATGGACACTGGTTCATAATTACGGAGCAGCGTTCGGCATACTAAATACCTTGAGTGGCCCAATTAGAACAATTTTCTTTTTAACTATGCCATTAGCAGTACTGCTAATTATCTGGTGGACTTTTGTGCGACACTTTAAGCCCAGCGAAAGACTCGGCCCCGTGGCTATGGGCCTAGTGCTTGGGGGTGCGGTTGGGAATCTCATCGATCGCATCAGATTTGGTTATGTCATAGACTTTGTTGATTGGTTTTATACGACCGAGAGTTCGAGTTGCCTTCCATTGTTTTTTAGAGGCTCGCAGTCTACTTGCCACTGGCCGGTTTTTAACGTGGCAGACTCTGCGATTTCTATAGCGATGGTTATTTTGATCAGCCAGAATATTTTAATACAAGCTAAAAGCTCAAAGAAAAATCCTGGTTGATGTTTCCGTTTTTGTTTCGACTCGGAGATTTTGGACTACATAGTTATATTTTTTTTCTTGGCACAGCTTTTGTAGTTGCGCTCTTTGTAACGGCTCCAAAATTCAAAAACTCTCCAATCAATCAGGAAAAGTTTTTAGCCCACGGTTTTGTTTCTTTTTTTGTTTCGCTAGTAGGTGCTCGAGCATTATTTGTTCTGGTCAAATGGGAGCTTTTTGAAAAAGGTAGCTACTCTGTTTTTCGTCCGTGGGAGGGAGGAATTGTCTTCTTAGGTGGACTGATAGCGGGATTTCTCTATTGGGGAATTTTGTTTTATCGAAAAAAAATGCCTTTGTTGGGCTCATTTAGCAATATGGTCGAAGGCCTTTGCTGGGGTCATGCCATAGGGCGAATTGGGTGTTTTCTCAATGGATGCTGCTTTGGTACCCACTGCCCGTTTCCTTTACTTTCAGTCACTTACACTAGCCCATATTCTTCGGCTCCAACTCATTCACCCCTATACCCAACTCAAATTTTTGAGAGTCTTTGGCTCGTGATTTTAGCTATTTGGATTAGATACCGCCAGACCAATTCCAATAAATACAACTACTTACATAGAGGATCGCCGCTTGTAATATACCTAGTTTTTTACGGTCTGGGGCGTTTCCTACTGGAGTTTTTGAGAGGTGATTTTTTAAGAGGCTTTTGGGGACCATTGTCCACATCTCAGTGGCTATCTTTGTTTTTAATTTTTGTTGGTGTTTATATTTTTAAAATAGAAAATTCCCAAAATAAGAACCAGTCATTTTTGCTTTGAAAAAGGGGCTACAAAGAGCTTTAAAGCAAAGCACTATGAAAGTTGAAATTGAAAATCTCGAAGGTCACAAAAAGAAAATCACAATCGAAATTCCCGCGGCTCATGTAGATGAACATTTTGATGGTTATTACAAAGACGTCCAAAAAAACGTAGAGCTCAAAGGATTCCGAAAAGGTAAAGCTCCGCTCCAACTCGTTAAACAATTATACCGAGAATCTGCTGCTCCAAAAATTATGCAAAATATTGTCGAAGGACATCTTTGGACTGCCATGAAAGACCACTCATTAAACCCAATCACCATGCCTCAAGTAGATGCAGAGGTGCTAAAAGAAAATTCTGCATTCAAATTTTCTGCCACTTTTGAAAATACTCCTCCCGTTGAACTCAAAGATTACAAGTCTAAAAAACTTAAAGAAAAAGCTGTAGAAGTGAACGACGAAGAAGTTCAAAAGACCATAGACAATATTCGCTCTCAATTGGCTGAACTCAAAGATCTTGGCGCAGAAGTTGGCGCAGAAAAAGGCCACGTTGTGACTATGGACTTCGAAGCACTCGAAGCTGGCGCCCCAGTTCCTGAAGCTACCGAAAAAGATGCTCAACTTGAATTAGGCAACCAAACTTTAACTCCTGAATTTGAGAAAAATGTTTACGGAATGAAAACAGGTGAAACAAAAAGTTTCACAGTAAAATTTCCAAACCCCGAAAAAGAAG